>TARA_R110000744_G_scaffold61821_6_pt1 | contig 31589 bp, 21 predicted proteins | sample TARA_R110000744 | Tara Oceans TARA_R110000744 (sample SAMEA4398083) | marine metagenome | biome: Polar Biome; feature: [DCM] deep chlorophyll maximum layer (ENVO:01000326); material: water (ENVO:00002006), including particulate matter (ENVO:01000060) such as... | depth 36 m | reverse complement strand
GCGGCGAGTTCTATACGCCGCGCTCCGTGGTGCAGACGATTGTCGAAATGCTCGAGCCGGGCCAGGGCCGCGTCTATGATCCATGCTGCGGGTCGGGCGGCATGTTCGTGCAGTCGGAACGCTTCATCGAGGACCATCAGGGCCGCCGCTCCGACATCGCCATTTATGGCCAGGAGCGCAATCACACCACCTGGCGCCTGTGCCGGATGAATCTGGCCGTGCGCGGCATTGATGCCGATATCCGCTGGAATAATGAGGGCTCCTTCCTGCGCGATGAATTTGCCCAGACGAAGTTCGACTTCATCATGGCCAATCCGCCCTTCAACATTTCCGACTGGTGGCAGCCACAGCTGGAGGGCGATGCCCGCTGGACCCATGGCACCCCGCCGCAGGGCAATGCCAATTTCGCCTGGCTGCAGCATATCCTGCATCATCTGGCGCCGCGCGGCACCGCCGGCGTCGTGCTGGCCAATGGCTCGATGTCGTCGCAGCAATCGGGCGAGGGCGAGATCCGCAAGGCGCTGATCGAGGCCGATCATGTCGACTGCATGGTCGCTCTGCCGGGCCAGCTCTTCTACTCCACCCAGATCCCCGCCTGCCTCTGGTTCCTGGCCCGCGACAAGAGCGCCAATGGCCATCGCGACCGCAAGGGCGAAATCCTGTTCATCGATGCCCGCAAGCTCGGCCAGATGGTCGACCGCACACGGCGCGAATTTTCCGACGACGACATCGCCCTGATCGCCGACACCTATCATCGCTGGCGCGGCAAGCCGGAGGATGTCGCCGCAGCCGGCCTCGAACCCTATGCCGACGAGCCGGGCTTTTGCCGCTCGGCAACGCTGGAGGAAGTGCGCAGCCACGGCCATGTGCTGACGCCGGGCCGCTATGTCGGCGCCGCCGATGTGGAGGATGACGGGGTGCCGTTCGAGGAGCGCTTCGGGGCGCTGCGGACGAAGCTGACGGAGCAATTTGCGGCCGGGCGGGAGCTGGAGGCGCGGATTGAAGCGGCGCTGGGTGGGGTTGGCGCTAATGACTGAATGGCTTCGCGTGGCGTTGGGCGACTTGGTTTCCATCAAGCACGGTTACGCATTCAAGGGGGAGTATTTTCGAAACCACCCGCCAGGCGATATTCTGCTGACCCCTGGCAATTTCGCAATTGGGGGAGGCTTTCAGCTCAGTAAGCTCAAATATTATGACGGACCTCCGGCAGCAGGGTTTGTGCTATCTCCGGGCGACCTGCTCGTTACGATGACTGACCTGAGCAAAGCAGGAGATACACTTGGCTTCCCGGCCATCGTGCCGGCGGATGGTCGCCGCTACCTCCACAATCAACGACTTGGAAAAGTTGAGATCAAGAGCCCGAGGGTAAGCCGGGAATTCGTGTATTGGCTGATGCGCACAGCGACATACCGTCACGAAGTCCTCTCGGGCGTCACAGGGTCTACAGTAAAACACACTTCACCTAGCAAAATCTGTGCGTTCAAATTCGACCTTCCGCCCCTCGAGGAGCAGAAGAGTATCTGTGACGCTCTAAACGCCCTCGACGACAAGGTAGAACTGAACCGGCAGATGAATGTGACGCTGGAGGCGATGGCCCAGGCGATCTTCCGCGACTGGTTCGTCGATTTCGGCCCCGTCCGCCGCAAACGCGCCGGCGCCACCGACCCCGTCGAAATCATGGGCAACCTCACCCCCGACCCCGCCCGCGCAGCGGAGCTGGCGGCGCTGTTCCCGGAGGTGTTGGGCGATGATGGGTTGCCGGAGGGGTGGAGCAATCCCTCGCTGTCTGATCACCTTGAGATCATTGGTGGTGGTACGCCAAAGACAAGCATTGCTGAATACTGGGATGGAACCATTCCCTGGTTTTCCGTCGTCGACACCCCCTCGGGGAGCGACCTGTTCGTCTTCAGCACAGCCAAGTCAGTAACGGCTGCCGGTGTGGCCGGGAGTTCCGCCCGCCTCATCCCTGAAGGCACGACGATCATCTCTGCACGCGGAACAGTCGGCAATCTCGCGATCGCCGCACAGGAGATGACCTTCAATCAGTCCTGCTACGCGCTTCAATCAACTCGAGGCGAGCACCCTTGCTACGTTTACCTGCTGGCGGGGCATGCGGTCAGTCAATTGCGCTCGATGGCGCACGGTTCCGTGTTTTCGACGATCACCCGTCAGACATTCGACGCCATGACATTTCCAAGCCCGCCCATCAAAATTCTGGACCAGCTCGAAGCGGTATTGTCGCCGATTTTTGCACGGATCAAGGCTGCCGGTGCGGAAAACCGCACCCTCGCAGGTACCCGCGACTACCTGCTCCCGCGCTTGATGTCGGGTGCGGTGCGGGTCGGCGCGAAAACACGTGATGATGCCAAACAATGAGCGATCAACCCGAACCCGCTGAGCCCCATTATTTGACCCTGCCGGAATGGCCAAAGCTCAAATTCGGAGAGGAAGAGGTTGACGGCCTGGTGCCCGTTTGCCGGGTCTTGTCCTGGCGGCATTTCGAGGCTGCATTGGCCGACGAATTTCTAAACATGCCAGGTACGGAATTTATCTATCGCGGGCAGCGGCGGCATGAGTGGCAGCTAACCCCAACCCTGGGCCGTTACTCAGCCGCGGGGGTCGTAGAGAAAAAGCGGGCCGAGGAACAGAAACGCGAGTTCCGCTTGGCCATGCGTGGCCGCGGGATCGACCCGAACCTGCTTGATGAGGACCACGAACTTTGGGCCTTCGGCCAACATCATGGCCTGGCCACTCCACTTCTCGACTGGACAAAATCGCCGTTCGTAGCGCTATTCTTCGCCTTCGCTGATCCTGATTTTTCCTACGAGGCGAGCAATCCGAGCCGGACGATTTTTGTGATCAATAAAACGGCGCTGGAAGAGCTGGATCAGGAATTGATCGTGCAGCCGCTGCGGAACGACCATACGCGGCTCGTCAACCAAGCCGGGCTATTCACAATCTCTCCGCAGGGCTCTGACACGCTGGCAACCCGGATTTTCAATCTGCTCGCCGAGACACAGACGGTCGACATGGACGACCCGGAAGCCATTGGCCGCTTCATCTTCAAGATACACATTCCCAATGAGGAGCGAGCGGAATGTCTGAACATGCTCCGGAAGATGAATATTCACCACGGGAGCCTCTTTCCCGACCCGATCGGCGCCTCGCTCTACTGCAATGAATGGTTCGGTGGACGGCAGGATGGACCAGTAGCACCACCAACGAGAGCGCCAGCGCGTCCTATGCCGAAGCGACCGGCCAAAGTTCGCCCAGTTGGCCGGGCACCGTCCTCGGTCGGTCGCCCGGCCAACATGCGCACGAGCGTCGCCAGGGTTTTGCGGACCGCAGGCGTCGACAAAGAGCTGGCTTCGCTGCTGGCAAAGGCTCTGGTCGCGAAATTCCATTCGACAGCCCCCATCGATTGGACGAACCGCGCATTTGGCAGCGCGACCGTGAGCGTGGAAATCAAACGCATATTGCGGATGAATGGGGTTGAAAAAGAACGGGTAGATCCGGTGGCCCTTGCTGTTTTTGAATATTTCGCGGGGCAGTCGGCCGAGCGGGCAAGTGATAAAACGGCGGAGAGCAGCCCGTGATCAAACTGCCCGTTTGCTTCAACAAGCGTCACCATTTGCACTTCCGCCCAGCACGCTCGGCAGCACAGGCGCGTGAGCTCACACAACAGGATTCCGCCCAATGACCCAGAGTCTCGATACAAACGCCCTGCGGGATGCCTACGCAGCCTTCCAGGACGTCTATGGCGACGCGTCGGGCCGGGAATGGCGGCAGAACTTTGCCAGCCAGGTTGCAACAGTGCAGCAGGCCTCCGCTGAACTCTGGGCAACACCCGACTTTCAGGAAATCTTGTGGCGGGCAGGCGGTATCAGCAGTATTGGGGCCGGTGCAGCCGTCTCTGTGACCGGGGCATATGAGGACGCCGACCTCGCCGCCTATCTGCTGAAGCTGCGCGATGACGGCCTGTCGGACGATCCGCAGGCGGCCGCCAGTCCGTTGCAGGCGGCCTTCGAGGCTATTCTCGACTGGGTCAGACCGAGATACACCGAAAAGCGACCACGGGCCCGGATCGTCCGGCTGCTCGCCGCGCTTTATCCCCGGCATATGACCTGTCTGATGGATGAGCGCCGGACCTTGCAGGTGCTCGGTCTGGTCGGCGCAGCCAAGGCACCGACCGGATGGGTCGGCCAGAACCCGCTGATACGGGCGCGACTGCGCGAGGCCCTCGAGGGGCTCGAGGGCGACGACGTCGATCACGCCATGTTTAGCTGGTATCTTTGGGAGACCAATTTCGCCAAGGCCGACACCGGTGCGGCTGAGGTCGTCGGCGCAGGCCGCGAGCCAGTCGACCTGCCTGAATTCTCCCTCCTGCCTGCCTCCTCCCAGCGCCGCAGCCTGTTTGCCGTGCAGAACAATGTCGGTCTGCTGGTCTCGGTTGTCCGGGAATGCGAGCAAGGGGCCGGTCGCCAGGACCTGGTCGACTACATTATGCAGGAATCCCCTCACCTGGCGGCGAGCAGCGCTGTCCAGGTCATCAATCAGGCGATGGGCGGCGGCCTGGGCCTGATCCGCTTTTCCGACGGGGCCTATTACCCAACGGAGCGTGGCCTCGAGTTTCTCACCGCTACTCAGCCGGGCCACGTGCTGCGCACCCCGATTGTCGGGCGGGTTTTCGGCATGGGCCATCTCCTGCTGCGCCTGCAGCAGGATGGCGGCATGGGGCAGCAGGATGCAGCCCGCTACCTCCAGTCACTCGTGCCGACCTGGACCACGACGATGCCGGGGAGCTATATCGCCCTATGGGCACAGCTGACCGGGCTTGCCGACGCCGGAACCCGCGACGGCAAGAAATGGCTGACTCTGACCGATGATGGCGAGGACTATGCCTCGGCCCTGCCGGCCGACTTTCTCACCCGCTGGACGATCGAAGACGACGGTCTCACTGATGACGAGTCAGCCGACGAAGCGGTGTCCACGACAGAACTGGCTCACGCGCAGCTCGAGACATATTCATCCGACGATATCATGGGTGATGGCTGTTTCCTGCCCCAGGCCGATATCGAGGCGATGCTGGACTTGCTGCGGCACAAGAAAAACCTCGTACTCCAGGGCCCGCCCGGAACCGGCAAGACCTGGCTTGCACGAAGGCTCGGCTATGCCTTGGCCGGCGCCAGAGACCCAGACCGCGTGATGGCAGTCCAGTTCCAGCCCTCGCTGTCCTATGAAGATTTTGTGCGGGGCTGGCGCCCCTATGCCGGCGAAGACGGCAAGGGCGGGCTGCGGCTGGCTGACGGTGCCTTTCTCGAATGCGTCAACGCCGCTCTCGCGCGGCCGGACGAGGACTTTGTACTGGTCATCGAGGAGATAAACCGAGGCAATCCGGCTCAAATCCTCGGCGAACTTCTCACCCTGCTTGAAGCCGACAAGCGCGTTCCCGGTGAGGCCTTGCGGCTGGCTTATCCCCGCGACCACGATGAGCGGGTCTATATTCCGCCCAACCTCCATGTGATCGGCACCATGAACCTGGCGGACCGCTCCCTGGCGCTCGTTGATCTCGCGCTGCGACGGCGTTTCGCGTTTTGCACCCTGGCGCCAATGCTCAACGGCGCCTGGCGGAGCTGGTGCAGGGATGCCGGCGCACCAGCCGCGCTGATTGACACAATGGCCACGCGCCTTGGCGAGCTGAACACCGCCATCGCCGGCGACAACCGCCTGCGCTCGCAGTTCTGCGTGGGCCACAGCTTCGTCACGCCGCCGAAGGCCGGCGTGGCCGACTGGCATGGCTGGTTCCGGGCAGTCGTGGACACGGAGATTGCACCGCTCCTCGATGAGTACTGGTATGACGACGAGCCAATGGCCAAGTCCCAAAAAGCCAAAATGGCGGCACCATTGTGATGGCTGCGGTCCACAGCCCAGAGGGCGTGCAGCCTGACGGCCTGTGGCGCAGCCATGTCGGAATTCCAATCCGGAACCTCTGGCTGCTGCTGATGTACGCCTCGGATTTGGCAGCCTTCGGTCGACGCTTTGACGGGATGGCCGACGAGTCGGCCGATTTGCCAGAGCTCCTGGCCCGCATGCTCGCCTGGGTCGTCGAGCGGCGGCTACGCCAGAATCTGTCGCGCGCCTATGAGCCCAAGGTCGCAGTCCTGCATCGGGTGCGAGGCCGAATTGACTGGTTACGAACCGAGTCCGGTCAGCATTTGAACCGGGGCGAAGTCGTCTGCCGTTTCGAAGACCTGACCTGTGACACGCCACGAAACCGGCTGGTTCGAGCAGCGCTGGAACAGATGGCGGCGCAAGTGTCGAACCGTGAGGTCCACCGGCGCTGCCGAACTCTGGCGCGGCAATTGGAGGAGCAGGGCGTGGCCGCCGGGAGGCCGTCGCGCGCCGACCTGGCGCGCGACCAGATTGCCCGCCATGACGCCGAAGACCGGCTGATGGTCAAGGTCGCCGAACTCGCCCTCGATCAGGTGCTCCCCAGCGAGGCTGAGGGTGACGCGCGATCAACACGCCTTGAGCGAGACGAGAGGCTCCTGCGCCGGATTTTCGAAAAGGCCGTCGCCGGTCTGTATCGCTGCGAGCTGCACGGTGTCGATGGTTGGACTGTCGCCCCGCAAAAATCCCTGGCTTGGGACGTGGCGGACCGGAGCGCGGGCCTGGATGCTCTACTGCCGGGCATGAACGCTGACGTCGTCCTCCAACGGTCCGGCGGAGCGGGGAAAGCCCGGCGCATTATCATTGAGACCAAATTCGCCGACGTGCTGACGACCAATCCCTTTGGGAAGGACATATTCAAGAACGGCCATCTCTATCAGTTATATGCCTACCTCCAGACTCAGGTTGGCCGTGGGGAGGCTCTGGCGGACGCTGCCGAAGGTATCCTGCTCTATCCGGTCGTCGGGCAGCACATTGATGAGTGGGCGATGATTCAGGGGCATCGCATCCGGCTTGCAACTGTCGATCTCACGAGCACCGCAGATCAGCTGCGAGCGCGTCTCCTGGGACTTGTCTCGGAAATTGGGGAGAGCTGAAATGAACGGATTTTCCGAAGACATCGTCGAACATGCCGGGATCGAGATCCTCAAAACCCTCGGCTGGAGCTTCCTGCCCGGGCCGCAGATCGCACCCGACGGGGCCTTTCCGGCCCGGCAGGCCTTTGGTGATGTCGTCTTGCTGTCGCGCCTCGAGGCAGCCGTGGAGAAGCTGAACCCGACTCTCCCGGACTCCGTGCGGTCCGAAGCGGTCCGGAAACTCCTGACCAGCGAAACCGGTTCGCTGGTTGAGGAGAACCGGCGCATTCATCGCCTGCTGACCGAAGGCGTGCCGGTGGAATATCGCTCCGACAAGGGCGCCATTGTCGGCGACCGGGTCTGGCTGCTCGATCTAGACGATGTTGAGGCGAACACCTGGCTGGTCGTCAACCAGTTCACCGTCGTTGAAGCCGGCCAGAACCGGCGCCCGGACGTGGTGTTGTTCGTCAACGGCCTGCCGCTGGCCGTGCTGGAGCTAAAGAACGCCGCGGCCGAGAATGCGACACTCGATGGAGCCTTCAACCAGCTGCAGACCTATCTGGCGCAAATCCCGAGCCTGTTCCGCACCAATGTTGCGCTGGTCACCTCCGATGGCGTCGAGGCCCGCATCGGCTCTCTGACCGCCGCCCAGGAGCGCTTCATGCCCTGGCGCACGGTGACCGGCGAGGATTTCGCCCATCGCGGCGATCCCGAGCTGGAGACCTTGCTGCGCGGCGCGTTCAACCGCGAGAATTTCCTGGCCCTGATCCGCGATTTCACCGTGTTCGGCGATTCCAGCTCCGGTGCTTTCAAGATCATTGCCGGCTATCACCAATTCCATGGCGCCCGCAAAGCGCTACGCCACGCTATCGGGGCCAGCCAGCCCGAGGGGGACCGCAAGATCGGCGTGATCTGGCACACCCAGGGTTCGGGAAAGAGCCTGTTGATGGCGTTCTTCGCCGGGCTAGCCGTCAAGTCACCGGACCTCGAAAACCCGACCATTGTCGTTTTGACCGACCGCAACGATCTGGACGACCAGCTGGCGGCGACCTTCAGCCTGTGCAAGGACCTGCTCCGCCAGAATCCGGAACAGGCCGACAGCCGCGAGGACCTGCGGCGACTTCTGGCGCGCGCATCGGGTGGTGTGATTTTCACCACCGTCCAGAAATTCTCGCCCGAGCGCGGCGAGGAAAGCTTCCCGCTGCTGACCGACCGCCGCAATGTGATCGTGATGGCCGATGAGGCGCACCGCAGCCAGTATGGCTTTGACTCCAAGCTGGACGCGAAGACCGGCGTTCGGCGCCATGGCTTTGCCCACTATATCCGCCAGGCCATGCCGAACGCGTCGTTCATGGGCTTCACCGGCACACCGATTGAGGCGGCGGACGTCAACACCCCGGCGATCTTCGGCGACTATATCGACATTTACGATATCAGCCGCGCCGTCGAGGATGGCGCGACGGTTCCGATCTACTACGAGAGCCGCCTCGCGCGGATCGAACTCGATGAGGATGAGAAGCCCCTCATCGATGCCGAGATCGAGGCGCTGGTCGAAGACGACACCCTGACCGAGGCGGAGAAGGCCAAGGCAAAATGGTCAACGGTTGAAGCGCTGGTCGGATCCAAGAAGCGCCTGCACCAGATCGCAGCTGACATGGTGACCCATCTGGAGGCGCGTACGGACGGCACCGAGTACAAGGGCATGGCGGTGTGCATGAGCCGGCGCATCTGCGTCGATCTCTACAATGAGATCATCGCTCTCCGGCCGGGCTGGCATTCTGAGGACGATGCCGAGGGCGTGGTCAAGATTGTCATGACCGGAGCCGCCTCGGATCCACTCACCTGGCAGCCCCACATCGGCAATAAGCGCCGCCGCGACGGTCTGGCAATACGCGCACGCGACCCGAAGGATCCGCTCCGGCTGGTCCTTGTGCGCGACATGTGGCTGACGGGGTTCGACGCACCGTGCATGAACACGATGTATATCGACAAGCCGATGCGCGGCCACGGTCTGATGCAAGCAATCGCGCGAGTAAACCGCGTGTTTCACGACAAGCCGGGCGGCCTCGTCGTCGACTATATCGGTATCGCCCAGAACCTGAAAAAAGCGCTCAGCAATTATACCGGCTCCGACCAGGAGAAGACCGGGATCGACGAAGCCGACGCGGTCGCCGCTCTGCTTGAGCGGTACGAAATCGTTCGCGGCATCTATCATGGCTTTGACTACACGCCCGGCATCCACGGCGCGCCAATGGAACGTCTCGCCTGCCTGGCCGGCGCCATAGACTGGGTGTTGAAATGGGCGGAAGCCGAAGCCGCCAAAGTCAAGGCGCCGGAGGAGAAAAAGAAGGCCCACCGGCGCTATCTCGACTTGGTGCTCGAACTCACGCGCGCCTACGCCCTGGCTTCGGCCAGTGATGCAGCGCGCGAGATCAGGAATGAAATCGGTTTCTTTCAGGCTGTCCGCGCCGCCATCGCCAAGCGAACAGCAACCGGCAAGTTGAGCCAAGCGGACAAAACTCTGGCGGTGCAACAACTGATCGATCGCGCCGTCGCGTCGGCCGAGATTGTAGACATCCTCAAAGTGGCGGGTATCGACTCGCCTGATATCTCCATCCTGTCCGATGAGTTTCTCCTGGAGATCCAGGGCATGGAGAAGAAAAATCTCGCCCTTGAAGCCCTGAAGAAGCTCCTTGCTGGCGAAATCCGTAGCCGGATGAATACCAATGTGGTCGAGAGCCGCGCCTTCTCAATGCGTCTCGAAGACGCCGTGGCCAGATACCATGCCGGCGCGTTGTCTGCGGTTGAGATGATCAATGAGTTGATCGCGCTGGCCAAGGATCTGAAAGCCGCACAGCAGCGTGGTGAGGACCAGGGTCTGTCCCCCGAGGAACTGGCCTTCTATGACGCGCTCGCAGAGAATGAGAGCGCCGTGGAGGCGATGGGGAGCGACCAACTGCGCCTGATCGCTCACGAACTCCTGGAACAGCTGCGCGAGAATGCGACCGTCGACTGGCATCACCGCGAGAGCGCCCGCGCGCGGATGCGCGTTTTGGTGAAACGGATTTTGAAGCGCTACGGCTATCCGCCCGACCTTTCCGATGACGCAGTCCAGACAGTGCTGGCGCAGGCAGAGGTCTTGCTGCGGGAGGTGGCCTGACCTGAGCAGCTGCCGGTTCGGTGGATAGCATGGGACAACATTTTCGGCGGAGGACTATCGCCGGTTCGTGGCGGCATCCGAGAAGGCTATGAGCGCGCCCGGCCTAAAAGAAACTCTGCGAAGTAATCCCGTCGACCTCCCACGTAGAGCCTTTGACCGACCGGTGCTCCCCGCGATCATGCAGGCCTTTCAGCGGGAGCAAGAGATGGCGCACATCATTTCTTCGTAAAGGCCACAGAAATTTGTTTGCTGCCTGAACCTTACTGACGACCACGCAACGATGAAGACTTCCGTGGCGACTTGGCACCCCCTCAATTCATCGATATGTCGCAGGTAGGGCTCAGAACCACCAGTTAAGGGTTAACCTCCCGGAATCTCAAATTTTTCCCAGAATTGGCTCTCAGCCTAACTGCCCTGACATCGCGATTTCGCCGCAAAAAATCGTACTACCCCTCTCTGATGGCTGTAGACGCCCCGCAAGCTTTTGCAGACAGCGCGCGCGACCAACGGGTTTCGAAACTTTTTCGCTCAAACGCAAATCCATTATGCCTCAAGCCGGATTGGACCTCATCTTGATCGATTCACAAGATGTTCTGGCATCGGCTCTGAAGGATGTGCAGGCGCTCCATCGTCAAACATGCCTCGCTAGCGGATGCCGAAAATCGTCGGCGTGCGCGCACCTTCGCCACGACGAGCGCTCGAAGGCCGTGCCTCTGGCTGCACTCCACGAGCTTTCTCCCTGGTCGCGAGCTTTGCGGCGTGCCCCGTCCCTCAATTGCACTTGGCCAATAATTTGGCGACCATCCGGAGCACCATTTCGGGCTATAAACAGCTCCACTCGGCTCCGGAGCTACATTGGGCGATAGGTCGGAAACGCCCAGCAATCCCACTGTGTTGAGCCCGCATGCGCCCAGGCCGCGCTCATGCCCCTCCGGGAACCGGAGCAGGCGCTCGATGCGTGGCTTCGTCCAGGGATCCGCGTCGCACCGAAAGCGGAACGATCGCTATGGCCTGCAATCCCATATCGCACCCAGGCGATTTATAGGCATCGCCAGCGCGTTTTCTTTCCGTCTGGTAGGCGTGCCTATGCGAGGCCCTAAACGGGCTCTGGCGGGACCTCCCTGGGGCTTGTGGCTATGAATTACGTCTTTGCGGCGGTCTTCGCCATGTGCGCAGCTATGTCTGCGGCTCTTTGTGGTGCCTTATTGGCTGAGGGCGAGCTTATCGGCTCGCTCCTGTGCCTGTTCCTGTGCCTGTTTTCCTATCGGCAGGCGTTTGCGTCGATTGCATTGGTCCGCTAAGGGCCAACCCGCCGCGCGTCGGACACGCGTTTATGCCCGCCAAGACTGAAGGCGCGCCCGCAGGGGTGCGCCTTTTTTTCTGTTCGTGGGGACCATTGGGGAAATATCATGACATTGAGCGAGCGAATTGACCAATTCCGTGACGGCTGCCTCTCCGCTGGGGAGCTGCTGGAGTGTGCTGTGAATGAGTGCGAGCGTCTTGGGTTGACGCGAGCGACGAGTTTCCTGCTCCTGCGCCAGATTGGGGAAGTGATGAACCGCGTTCAGGCCCCATGGGCCTATGACGCCGAGGGTGTGGCCGTGAAGTGGGTGTGGGAACCGGCGGAGTAGCGGGAGCGAGAGGGGAAACCGAAACAGAAAGTGGAGCGGGAGCGCCATTTTCGGAGATCAGTCTTAGCTTCTGATCCTCCTCCTCTCCCTATTTGGGGTTCTCCACCCTCATTTCCAACTGAGTTCTTTAAAACGGTTTATTGGCCAATAGGGGGTAACAGAAGCAGCCCATTTTCAACTATAGCTCAGTTTTTGTGTCAGTTAACCCTTAACCGTTCTCTATAATCAATTTTACTTGATTTCCTCTTTCAAGAAAAAAGAAGATAAGTATTATCTTGTAAATTAAAAGATATATATCCCTGATTATTTTTTTGATAACACTAATTTTGTGCCTCCGTGAGGCCCAACTCCGCCCCCTACCGGCCCCCCGCCTCTAACTGTGGACTAAAGAATGGCCCGACCCCGCTCCCTCTTGTGGACCCGCATCATCTCCAAGATCGACCACCCCGATGCCGCCCTCATCCCCCTCCTGCGCCCAGAAACCCCCGACAACTGGCCGGAATCTTTGCGAAACTCCACATGGATGTGGACCGGCGCCATGACCAAGCAGGGCTCCCCCATCCTTGGCGAAAACAAGACCTGCATCAGTGTCGCGCGCTTCATCTACAGTGAACTCATCGGCGAGCTGACCAAAAACCACCGGCTCCTCTGCTCCGGCGACAACCACAACCTGAACCCGCTACACCACGAGCCCCTCCTCCTCGAACGGGCCTACCTCCCGCTCCCGACCGTGGACACCACGCCCGCTCCCGCATTCGCCGACGATTTCGACGTTGACGCCATCGCCGACTACCTCGACGGCTTGAACCCCAACGGCATCACCGACCTGCGCCAGAAATGGCCGGACATGCTGCGTGAGTATTATCCCATGCAAATCTTCGAGGCCCTGAAAAAGGCCAACCTTGCCACCAAGCTCGGCCTCACCTCACCGCTGGAGTTGAACCCATGATCGTCAGTTTCGAATTCACATAGAATACCCGTCGGATCACTCCTCACGCGCCGGTCTCGCCGTAAGAGGCAGCGCGCCTCATGGCTGGTGTCAGCCAAAACCTGCGCCTACACGCATCGCCAATTGCTCGCCTAGGACTGAACGGGGGACTCTCGCCTGGGCGTCTGGCCCCAGCTGGCCGAGAATCCCGGCGCTCGCCCACCGCTTACTGAGCGATTCCTTTCTGGTCGGGATGCAGCAGGTTCCGGAGAAGGCCCGGACCCAGTATTTTGTTCAACCTCGGACGTCTGACGTGATCACAAGGACAAAAATTGGAGGTTAACCCTAAACTGCACCAAAATTAGTTTCGAGGATTAAGCAGTCCTTGCTTATACAGAGGGCTGTTTTCCAATGGATGCGCATCACCGATGCAAAAGAACGAACAACGCCCTTCAAGTCGAAGCGCTGTCCAACTGACAAATTTTGTCACCCGCCTTCACAAGGCCGGGGCCAAGCCGACGAGTATTAAACTGCACCCGGATGGGACACTCGAGGCGACATTCGCTCCCGGGGAAACCACCGGGTTGGACCTTGAACTCAAGATGCAGCAGATGGCGGGATAACATGACCTCGAAACCGAAAAAAATTGGGCATTACGTCGTCAAGAAAGGGCGGGGTTATTGGACCCCAACCCCATCCATGAAGGACGCAGGGTTTCAGATAATTTCCTGTGGGTCAGACGGACCAGACGCGCGTAAACGAGCGGTCGAGGCCGAGCAAAGCTACCAGCAGTGGCGCGCAGGGTCTAACGCAAAACCCAACCCCTTCACCGCTGGTTCCCTTGGCTCTTTCTACCATCACCTGCACGAGACCGAACTCTGGAAGTGCAAGTCCGTGCGCACCAGGGAGGAGTATGAATACTTCTGGACCAAATACATCGAGGGGCACCTCGGGAAGCGTCCGATCAACAGCATCATGCCCGGTGAATGCGAGCGTTTCCAGATACAAATGGAGGCCAAACACGGCCCTGGCGAACGCTTCAAGGCGGTGAAGATTTTGCGCGCGGTGTTCAGCGCCGCCGTCAAATACCGCATTATCACCCTTAGCCCCGCCGTCACCCTGCCCAACACTCCTCCCAAGGGGCGCAACGCCTTCTGGTTCGAGAGTGAAGTCGCCAAGCTGATCGAGGATGCGTGGGAGCACGGCTTTCACGGAATGGCCCTCGGCATCTCAATCGCGTGGGACACGATGATGTCCCCGGTCGACGTTCGCACACTTCTCCAGTCAGAGATCAAATCTGACGGCACCGGAGCGTATGTTGCTCGCTCTCGGTCCAAGACTGGCCGGGAAGTGTTCGCGCCCCTCAGCGCCCCTACGTTGGCCCTCTGGGGTCGATACCGGAATGTGGCCGGTGAGAAGCTCCTCGCGTCTGAGTTCGTGCTCCTGATGCGCGACGGGAGCATCTACCGGACGAAGGACACCTTCGCGAAAGACTTCCGGAGGGTCCGGGATTATTCGTTCAAGGGCGACACCCGGAGGCTGATGGATATTCGCCGATCCGGAAACGTCGAAGCATTCGTTGGCGGCGCTGATCGAGACGCGATGGGCAAGGCCCTCTCCAATCGTCTCGGAGACAATCAGTTCCTGTTTGACACCTACACACCCCCGACATTGGCAGCCGCTCGGCAGATTTCTACAGCGCGAGAGGCCGGCCGAGAGCAACTCAAACCGAAGAAGGAAGATGGCACGAACAATGGTGCCTAAAACCCAAGTTGGAACCGGAGTTGGAACCGGTTGGAACTTTTGCGGGGTTTTGCGCTTATCCCTTTGAAAGGAATGGCGCGAGTGACGGGACTCGAACCCGCGACCTCCGGCGTGACAGGCCGGCGCTCTAACCAACTGAGCTACACCCGCTTGGTGTTCCCGCCTCAGCGAGAGGCGTTTGTCTAAGGTTTCACTGCCGCCCGGTCAAGCGACTTTGGGCAGGGGTGAACAGCCTGAAAGCAGCGGCCCCCTCAGACGCCCGCGAAATGCTGTCCGGCCCAGCGGCGCGTCACAGCCAGACAGGTGTTTATCAGCGTTTCCAGATCGCTATCGCAGATCACGAAGGGCGGCATGAGATAAATGATATTGTTGAAGGGGCGCACCCAGATCCCGGCTTCGACAAAATCAGCCTTCAGCGATTCGACCGCTGGCAGCCCGGACATCTCGATCACACCGATCGCCCCCTGCCAGCGCACATCGACCACGCCGGGGATATCGCGGGCGGACGGCAGAAGACGGGCGAAGGCGCTCTCAATGGCGGCGACCTGGTGCAGGCGCGGCTCACGCTCGAACAGGTCGAGCGAGGCATTGGCGGCAGCGCAGGCAGCCGGATTACCCATATAGGTCGGTCCATGCATCAGCGCCGCCGAGGCCTCATCGCTCCAGAAAGCGTTGAAGATGCGCCTTGAGGCGATGGCAGCGGCCAAAGGCAGGGTGCCGCCGGTCAGCGCTTTCGAGACTGTCATGATATCGGGCGCCACCCCGGCCTTCCCGGCCGCGAACATGGTGCCGAGGCGGCCGAAGCCGGTCATGATCTCGTCGAAGATCAGGGGCAGGCCGCGGGCATCACAGAGCTCACGCATGGCCTGCAGGGTTTCAGGCGCGTGAAATTTCATCCCCCCTGCCCCCTGCACCAGCGGTTCGGTCATCATACCGGCAATCTCGCCGGCATGCGCGTCGAGCAGCGCCTCGAGTCGGGCACGCGAATCGGCGTCGACAGGAAGGTCGGCGATGATCTGGCGCGGCAGCGAATCGCCGAACAGGGAATGCATGCCTTCATCGGGATCGCAGACCGACATGGTGGCGATGGTGTCGCCATGATAGCCGCCGCGAAAGGCGACAAAGCGCGTGCGACCGGCAATGCCCTGATTCATCCAATACTGGATCGCCATTTTCATCGCGATCTCGACCGAGACCGAACCGGACTCGCAGAAAAACACATGATTGAGATCGCCCGGAGCGAGTGCCGCCAGCCGTGCGGCGAGCGTTTCGGCCGGGTCATGGGTCAGACCGCCGAGCATGACATGCGGCACGCGGTCGAGCTGAGCTTTCACCGCTTCGATGATGTGGGGATGGCGATAGCCATGGCAAACCGTCCACCAGGAGGAGATGCCGTCGATCAGCTCGCGGCCGTCGGCAAGGCGAAGGCGAACCCCCTCCGCCGAAACGACCGGCAAGGCGGCCGGGGTGGTCTTCATCTGGGTATAGGGACGCCAGAGATGCTGGCGGGCGGGATCGAGGGGTGATGTTTTCATGTCGGGGCTTTAGCAGGCCTGATTTCTGTGCGACAGGGCAGAGATGAGATCGACCAAAGCCAGCCCCGAGCCAACACCCGACGCCCGGCCCGCGTCCGCAACGCTCGACGCCTATGCCAGCGGCAAGCTGGCGAGCCTGGAGCGCAGCCAGCTGCGCCGCCATATTGTCGAGACCGACGGTCTCGATGCGGTAAGGGTCGAGCAGGACGGGCAGACCCTGCTCAATTTCTGCTCCAATGACTATCTCGGCCTCAGCCGGCATCCCGAAGTCATTGCCGCAGCCCAGGACGCGGCGGCCCGCCATGGCACCGGTTCGGGAGCATCGCGCCTGGTGACCGGTGGGCATCCGCTTCTGTTCGAACTGGAAGCGCGTCTGGCGCGGCTCAAGGGTGCCGAGGATTGCATCCTGTTCGGCTCGGGATATCTGGCCAATCTGGCGATTGCCCCCGCCCTGCTCGGTTCCGGCGATCTGATCCTGGTCGACGAGTTGGCGCATGCCTGCCTGTTTGCCGGCGCACAGCTTTCGCGCGCCCGGGTCGAGACATTCCGCCATAATGATCTTGCCGATCTCGAAGCCAAACTCACTGATTTCCGCCCGGACGCCCGCCGCGCGATGATCCTGACGGATGGCGTTTTCTCGATGGATGGCGATCTGGCGCCCCTGCCCGGCCTGCAGGCCCTGGCTGACCGCCATAATGCCTGGCTGCTGGTCGATGATGCCCATGGTGTCGGGGTTGTCGCTGGCGGACTTGGTTCGGCCCACGCTTTCGATCCACCCGTCCGGGCCCCGCTGCAGATGGGGACCTTGTCGAAAGCGCTGGGTAGTTATGGCGGCTATCTGTGCGCCTCCCATGCCGTGTGCGAGCTTTTGCGCACCCGCGCCCGGCCGCTCGTCTTCACCACCGCGCCGGCTCCGGCCAGTGTCGCCGCCGCGCTCAAGGCGCTCGACCTGATTGAAAGCGAGATGGCGCTGTGCGAACGACCGACCGGGCTGGCGCGCCGTTTCTGCGCTGCGGCCGGCCTGCCCGAACCGGTCTCGCCGATCGTGCCCGTGATTCTGGGCAGCGCCGGCGCGGCGCTGGAGGCATCGGCCCGTCTGCGCGCCGAAGGCTTCCTTGTCACCGCAATCCGGCCGCCGACCGTGCCGCGCGGCACAGCGCGTTTGCGTATCACATTCTCCGCGGCCCATGACGAGGCTGATATCGACCGGCTCGCCGCGCTGGTTGCCGCCCTGGTGCCTCAGCTCGAGGCGGCAGAATGATGCGGCGCCCCTTCTTCTTCACCGGCACCGGCACCGATATCGGCAAGACACATGTCCTGTGCGCCCTGCTGAATGCTCGCCGCGCGGCCGGTCACCAGACCCGCGTCCTCAAACCAGTCGCCTCCGGCTTCGACCCGGACGCCCTGTCGGCCACCGACACGATTCGCCTGTTGCGCGCCAATGGCCAGGCGCTCAACGCCCAGGCCGTGCAGGCGATGACGCCCTGGCGCTTCAAGGCCGCGATCTCGCCGGACATGGCAGCGCGGCTGGAACAGCGCGATCTCAGACTGGCGCCGCTGGTCAATTGGTGTCTCGACCATCTCGACCCGGCCGGTCCAACCCTGATCGAGGGCGCTGGCGGCGTGATGTCGCCGATCGCCGAAGACGGACTCAATCTCGACCTGATCCGCGAACTGGATGCGCGCCCCGTCCTGGTCACCGGCAATTATCTGGGCACGATTTCGCATACCTTGACGGCGCTGCGGGCGCTCGACGGGCGCTGCACGGTGATCATCAACGCGATGGCGCCCGGCCCGGTCAGCGCTGCGCAGACTGCAGACACGATCATGCGCCACGCCCCAAGGGCCGGGGTGGTGGTGTTTGACCCCGCCAGTCCCGATGCCCTGCTCGACATCTTGGACCAGGCTTGATCAGGTCAGCAGGCCTGAATCACCCCCGCCCGTCACCGCGCCGCTAATAATCACCGCGCGGCTGGTCAACCAGCCCGCCAAAGAAAATCGCATTGAGGAACATTTTCTCCGTTCCCAGGAATGTGGCCCGGAAATTGGGGTTATCAGCAAACATCACCACCGTGCCACGTCCCAGCCGTTGGGCAATCACCGCCGGCGTTCCGGCGATTTCGTCACGGCGGCGCTGTGAGGCATAGCCCGACAGCAAAGGTTCGGCGCCGTATTCCACCACGACCGCAAACGGATCACCGTCAGGCCGTTCCAGCACGATCTCGGTATTGCGGTGCACGGCGACGAAACGATCCGAATAACCAAAACCGATCGGGTGACTGAAATCGAGATCACCGGCAAAGATCGCGCCGCCAATCACATGCTCGGCATCATCCACCGGCATGGCGGCATAATCACGACGCGCCGCACCAGCCGTATCGCTCTCGTCCGCGTCCTCTGCGGCTTCTGCATCACTGTCGAAGAAGCTTTCCTGGGCCATCTGCGCGCCCTGGCGCGAGGCGATCAACACGCCGCCATCGACGCGGATCCAGTCGCGAATACGCTCCAGATCGCCGCCGGAAAAGCCGGTATTGCCACCACCGACAATGACCAGATGCGTATAGCGCGACCAGTCGAGACCGGAGATTTCGCTCTTGCGGCGCAGGGTGACCGGGATCTGCATGCGGTGGTCGAGCTGATGCCAGACTTCGCCGGCGTCATAGAGCGAGATACCATCATCGAACAGCAGCAGGATTTCCGGACGCTCGATCGGACGGAAGCCGTTGCGGTCGCCCAGATCCGGCGTGTCGCCCGGCGTTGAACCGGTCGTCGCCGAATAGACCGGCACGCCATCCTCCGCAGCGATCCGGCCGGCGAGATCATGGATGTCGGTCGCGCTGACATCCTGCCCGACCAGCGGGATAAAGGCTGTGCCGGGGCCGAATTCGATCAGGCCCTCACTGGTCATGATCGCCGCCGTCTCGGTCGCGATGCGGACGCGGATACCGGCATCGAGCAGGCGATAGAGTGCCCGCGGCGCGTAATAATCCGACCAGCGCAGGACATAGCCATAGCTCGAGACCGGCGGTGCGCTGAATGTGATATCGGCGGGATGGGCCACTTCACCGAGTGATTGCGCCGAGAGATTGCCAGTCAGGGCCGAGTATTCCAGGTCATAGGCCAGCGGCAGGGTCCAGCCGGAGACATCATAGAAGACATTCTCCTCGAAACTGGTGACCCGGTCGAACAGGGCCCGGATCATCACATATTGCGGCTGCTGCATCGGCACGATGTAGGCCTGACCAGCGCGATAGGTGCGGCCATCGGCGCGCAGGTCACGGGCCAGCGCGTGAACGGTGACATCATGCCGGTCGAGCAGGTCGAGGAAGAGGTTGAGCCGTGCCGGATCACCCTCGGCAGAGAAGACATAACCACGGGTGCGGTCGCGTCCGGCGCTGGCGGCGGCATCGGCGAAGAATTGACGCTGATAGGCGGCAATCTCGCTGCGCTGGGCCAGGGCCCCGGAAATCGTCGTCAGTCCGGTGCGGAACTGAGTCCGGACATTGTCGGCATGACTGACCAGGCCATGATTGCTTTCGATCAGACCGCCACGGGCCGAACCGATCTCGAACAGGATACCGAGCGAGCCATTGACCTGGGGATAGGTCGATCCCTTGCCAACATAGAAATTGTCAAAGCCTTCCTCGGTCGTGTAGAGGCGCGCCTCCTGATCGAGGAAACCGATATGATGCCGGGCAATATTCTGGGTCAGCGTGCGGGCACGGTCCGGAATCAGCGGATTGAGCCGGCGCGGTTCGCCAGGGTGGAAATAGAAGGTCGCATCCGTCCCCATCTCGTGGAAATCAGCCGAGACCTGGGGCTTCCAGCGATGCCACTGGGTCAGCCAGGCGCGCGATTCCGGCTGGGTCTGCAACAGCCATTGGCGATTGAGGTCGAACCAATAGTGATTGGTGCGGGCGCTCGGCCAATTGTGCTGGGCATGCGCCGGATCGGTCACGGCAATGTCGGAACCAAACATTTCGACCAGACTGGCGCGCCGGCTATGGCCGTCGGGATTGAAGACGGCGGTGATCAGCACAACGCTGTCGCGCAGGGTCTGCTCGATCTCGGGGCCTTCAGCGGCCGCGAGATGGTAGAGCATCGGAATCGCCGCATCCATGCCGGACGGTTCGGCGCCATGGACGCCGTAATTCAGCCAGATGATCGCCGGTCCGTTACCGGCCGCCGCAGCCGGGTCGAGCTGGGCCAGATGTTCGGCGCGGATCTCGTCGATCCGGGCCTGGTTTTCCGGCGAGGTGACGACGAAGAACAGGATCGGACGGTGCTCATGGGTATAGCCTATGGTCTCCACCGTGATGCGATCCGAGCCTTGCGCGATCTCGGTCAGATAGCTGACCATCTGCTCATGACGCACCGGCCGCTCACCAACCCCGAACCCCAAACGGTCTTCCGGCGCCGGAACCCCGGAATCATACCGCGTCTCGGCAAGCTGGAAGAAGCCGATCGGCTCGGCCAGCCCGGGCGAGGACAGGCCGAGCACAAGCAGTGCGGCGATGGATCTGAATACGGACATGAGTGGCTCCCCAAAAGCGATCTGTGTCGCTGGCAGGCTAGCGCCTGGCGCCGGAGAGGCAAGCGATGAAGTGAGGTGACGGGCCGGCTTCGCGAATGCTGGCGGGCTTGTGATTGATGTCGGGGAAATGTGGGCTTGCGCTTGATGTCGAGCGTAAGCCCTCCTGCGCCAAGGCTTCGGAGGGCACCTCTTCGCCCCGGGTGCGCGCTGCGGGTGGCCTGCCACCCGAAGCCCGCAGGGCGAAGGGTGGTGGGCGGTGAGGGGCTCGAACCCCCGACCCTCTCGGTGTAAACGAGATGCTCTCCCAGCTGAGCTAACCGCCCGATCCATCGGCCCGCATCGACCTTGGCCGATCTGGAGGCGCTTTCTAGTCTGTCCGGGGGCCTACGTGCAAGCTCAGTTTGCTGCGCGGATCAATCCACCCTCACCCGGTCGATGCGGTCAGCGGCGTAGCAGCCGAGCATCTTGATCTCGCGCGTATGGGCTTCGAGCGTTGTGAGGCTGTCGCGCAGTTTGGGATCGTCCAGATGCGCCTCGACATCCATAATGAACATCTCTTCCCAGGGATTGCCCGCGATCGGACGGGATTCCAGCTTCACCAGATTGATGCCATTGTCGCGGAACCCGGTCAGGGCATCGACCAGGGCGCCCGGGTCGTCGCGGGTGGTAAACATCATTGAGGTCTTGCACTCGACCCCGCGCGCCGGAAGCTTGCTATCACGGGCCAGGACGATGAAGCGGGTGATGTTCTGCTCGTGATCACCCACCCCGTGGGCGAGAATGTCAAAGCCGAACAGTTTGGCGGCATCCTCACCGCCAATCGCGGCCGCGGTATCATCCTCTTCCAGCAGACGCTCAAGCGCCCGCGTCGTGCTGGACGACATATGGGTCTCGATTTCCGGATGGCCGGCCAGATAGCGGCGCGATTGCGCCAGCGCCTGCGGATGACCGAAAACGCGGGTGATGCGGCCACTGCCGGACGCCTTGCCGATCAGGCAGTGATCGACCCTGAGCATGAATTCACCGGCGATCCGGGTGCGGCCCTCGAGCAGGATATCGAACACCTCATTGATGGAACCGGTCGTGGTATTCTCAATCGGCACGACACCATAATCGACCTCCCCGGTCTCGACAGCGCGGAAAATCGAGACAAAATCGCGCTTCGGTGACGGCACGACATTGGCGTTGCGGCGTGCGAAGATCTTCTGGGCCGCGACATGGCTATAGCTGCCCGGGCCGCCGAGATAGGCGACGCTGGCCTCGTTGAGGTCGGCATCGCGCATCGAGTCGAAACGGGTGCGTTGGAGCTGGATCGAATTGTCGAAGAGGGCGTGGAAGATCTGCTCCACCAGCTCCTGGGGCACGCCCTGGGCCTTGCCGCGCTCCACCGCCTCACGCAGCACGGCCTGCTCCCGCTCGCGATCGCGAACCGGCAGACCGGAGCGCACCTTCTCGTCGACAATCGCCTCAACCAGGGCGGTGCGCCGTGCGATCGCATCGACCAGCTCACGGTCGATCTGCGTGATCGATGAACGGATATCATCGCGTGAAGCTTGTTCAGACATGTCCAGGCCTTCTCTCAAAACAAAAAAGGCCTCCCCTGGTGGGGGAGGCCCTGGAAACTCGCTGCTTGTCGCGCGCGCTAGCCGGCCACCGCCCCCGAACGGGTTGCGTTGCTAAAATAGCCGGTAAAATAAAGCGATGTACAAGTCATGATGCGAGTGTGCGTCCCTGCCCCGCCGCCGTCAATGCCGCAGCGCCGCATTGGCGCAAGTTTTATGCAGAAAAAAGGCCGGGATGATCAATCCCGGCCTTTCAATTCCAATCCGGTCTGACCCGGTGGCAAGTTAGTGTGCGAGCTGAGCCTCGGAGCCATCGGGCGCCGGATTGGCCATGCCCGCCAGGGCCGCCGCATCGGACTCGGTCCATTCGACCGGCTCGACGGGTGCGGCCAGGGCGCGCGCCAGGACTTCATCGGCGGTTTCAACCGGGATGATTTCGAGGCCCTGTTTCACATTGTCCGGAATTTCCACGAGATCCTTCTCGTTTTCCTTCGGGATCAACACCGTCTTGACGCCGCCGCGCAGCGCCGCCAGCAGTTTTTCCTTCAGACCGCCGATTGGCAGGACATGGCCGCGCAGGGTGATCTCACCCGTCATTGCCAGATCCTTGCGCACCGGAATTCCGGTCAACACCGAGACGATCGCCGTCATCATGCCGACGCCGGCCGATGGACCATCCTTCGGCGTCGCGCCTTCAGGGACGTGAACATGGATGTCCGTGGTGCGGAACACCGTTGGCCGGATCCCCATGGAGGGCGCCCGCGACTGCACGAATGAATTCGCCGCCGAGATCGATTCCTTCATCACATCGCGCAGATTTCCGGTGACGGTCATCTTGCCGCGACCGGGCATCTTGACCGCCTCGATCTGCAACAGATCGCCACCCGCTTCCGTCCAGGCCAGACCGGTGACGAGACCGACACGGTCCTCCCGCTCGGATTCGCCGAAACGATATTTGCGGACACCGGCGAACTCGCCGAGATTCTCCACCGTGATATCGACCCGCTCCGCCTTGCCGCTTTGCAGACGGCGCACGGATTTACGGGCCAGATTGGCGATCTCGCGTTCGAGACTGCGCACGCCGGCTTCCTGGGCATAATAGCGGATCAGGTCGCGCACGGCGTCATCGGTCACCGACCAGTCGCTTGGCGTCAGGGCATGATTGACCATCTGCTTGGGGATCAGGTGCCGCTTGGCAATCTCGAGCTTTTCATCTTCGGTGTAACCGGCGATTCGGATGACTTCCATCCGGTCGAGAAGCGGCTGCGGCAGGTTCAGCGTGTTGGCCGTCGTCACGAACATGATATCCGACAGGTCGTAATCGACCTCGAGATAATGATCGTTGAACGTCGCATTCTGTTCCGGATCGAGCACTTCGAGCAGGGCCGCAGACGGGTCGCCGCGATAATCGGCACCGAGCTTGTCGATTTCGTCGAGCAGGAAGAGCGGATTGCTCGACTTGATCTTCTTCATCGACTGGATGATCCGGCCCGGCATGGAGCCGATATAGGTGCGGCGGTGACCGCGGATCTCAGCTTCGTCCCGTACGCCGCCCAGCGACATGCGTACGAAATCACGTCCCGTCGCCTTGGCGATCGAACGGCCAAGCGAGGTCTTGCCGACGCCCGGAGGCCCGACGAGGCACAGGATGGGGCCGCGCATCTTCTTGGTGCGTGCCTGAACGGCGAGATGCTCAAGAATGCGTTCCTTGACCTTCTCGAGGCCGTAATGATCGGCTTCGAGCACGTCTTCGGCACGCGTCAGATCGTTTTTCAGACGTTTGCGCTTGCCCCAGGGCAGGGCGATGATCCAGTCGAGATAATTGCGCACGACAGTGGCTTCCGCCGACATCGGGCTCATCTGGCGCAATTTCTTGAATTCGGCATCAGCCTTGGCGCGGGCCTCTTTCGAGAGCTTGGCCTCGGCGAGACGGTCCTCGAGCTCGGCGAGCTCCTCACGGCTGTCATCGCCCTCACCCAGCTCGCGCTGGATCGCCTTCATCTGCTCGTTGAGATAATATTCGCGCTGGGTCTTTTCCATCTGCCGTTTGACACGGCTGCGGATTTTCTTCTCGACCTGGAGAACGCCGATTTCGCCTTCCATCAGTCCGAGAATGCGCTCGAGACGGGCGGCCGCATCGGGCTGTTCCAGCAGAGCCTGCTTTTCCTCGATCTTGACGGCGAGATGCGCAGCGATCGAATCCGACAGCTTGGCCGGATCGCTGATCTGGGCCAGCGAGGCGAGCGCCTCGGGCGGGACTTTCTTGTTGAGCTTGACGTAATCGTCGAACTTGGCCGCAACCGTGCGCATCAGCGCTTCCAGCTCGGCCGGGTCACCGGTTTCCTCGGTGATCGGTTCGCAAGTTGCCTCGTAGAATTCTTCGGTATCGGTATAGCCAGTGATCTCGACGCGAACACCGCCCTCGACCAGGACTTTCACAGTGCCGTCCGGCAGTTTGAGCAATTGCAGAACCGAGGCGATCACACCGGTCGTGTGGATCGCAGCATTGGTCGGCTCGTCATCGCTGGCGGTGCGCTGGGTGGCCAGCAGGATCTGCTTGTCAGCACGCATCACTTCTTCGAGCGCCTTGACCGATTTCTCGCGGCCGACGAAGAGCGGAACGATCATGTGCGGGAACACGACGATGTCGCGCAATGGCAAAAGGGGAAGTGTCTTGATTGTAGACATATATGCTCCATGCGCACCCGTCTGCCGGCGCGTCGAGACCTGACTGATTATCGTGACTCGATTCGGCCGGACGCCGACGGGTGAAAAACTAGTGGCAGCCGGGTGGCCGCCTCTTACGCCAACAGGTGGCGATGCGAGGCGGCTACGTCAAGCACCCGTGCGCTTATCGTCTTTGCGTTCCGCATAGATCAGCAATGGCTTGGCATTGCCTTCAACGACTTCGGCATTGACGACGATTTCCTCGACACCATCCATGGAGGGCAGATCGAACATCGTCTCAAGCAGAATGCCTTCCATGATCGAGCGCAGGCCACGGGCACCGGTCTTGCGCAGAATGGCGCGTTTGGCGATCTGCTTCAGCGCGTCCTCTGTGAAAGTCAGGCCAACGCCTTCCATGTCGAACAGGCGCTGATACTGTTTCACCAGCGCGTTTTTCGGCTCGGTCAGGATCTGGATCAGAGCGTCCTCGTCGAGGTCTTCCAGGGTCGCGATGACCGGCAGACGGCCCACGAATTCCGGGATCAGGCCGAAGCGCAGCAAATCATCAGGCTCGACCATGCGCAGGATATCGCCGGTACGGCGGACATCGGGTTCGCGCACATCGGCGCCAAAGCCGATCGAGGAACCCTGGCCGCGCTGCGAAATCACCTTGTCGAGACCGGAGAAGGCGCCGCCGACCACGAACAGGATATTGGTGGTGTCCACCTGCAGGAATTCCTGCTGTGGATGCTTGCGCCCGCCTTGCGGCGGGACCGAGGCAACCGTGCCTTCCATGATTTTCAGCAAGGCCTGCTGCACGCCCTCACCCGAGACATCACGGGTGATCGACGGATTGTCGGACTTGCGCGAAATCTTGTCGATCTCATCGATATAGACAATGCCGCGCTGGGCGCGCTCGACATTGTAATCGGCGGACTGAAGCAGTTTGAGAACGATGTTCTCGACATCCTCGCCGACATAGCCCGCCTCGGTCAGGGTCGTGGCGTCGGCCATGGTGAAGGGCACGTCGAGAATGCGCGCCAGCGTCTGGGCCAGCAGGGTCTTGCCGCAACCGGTCGGGCCGATCAGCAGGATATTGGACTTGGCCAGTTCGACGTCGGAATTCTGGCTGGCATGATTGAGGCGCTTGTAGTGGTTATGGACCGCGACTGCGAGCACGCGCTTGGCATGCGACTGGCCGATCACATAATCATTGAGGACATCAAAGATCTCCTGAGGGGGCGGAACGCCCTCCTTGGATTTGACCAGCGATGACTTGTTCTCTTCACGGATGATATCCATGCAGAGTTCCACGCACTCATCGCAGATAAAGACCGTCGGTCCCGCGATCAGCTTGCGCACTTCATGCTGGCTCTTGCCGCAGAAGGAGCAGTACAGCGTGTTCTTGGACTCGGCGTCACCGCCTGTGGTCTTACTCATGTCCGCTCCATTTCAAGCCCGGGCATCTGATCGATACCCGCATTTCGTTCGATCCTGCAACATCAAGGCCGAACTTTAGCGAAAGGTTTCCGCGTCTGCTAATTCGACCATATCGCTACAGTATGCTTCAAGCCACCCCCGCTATCGGGGTTCACGATCAGCTCTCCGGATTGTCCGGGTCGATCCGCTTGGCATAAACATGATCAACCAGTCCGAACTCCTTGCCCTCATCCGCAGACATGAAATTGTCGCGGTCGAGCGCCTGTTCGATCTCATCATAGGTGCGACCTGTGTGTTTCACGTAAATTTCGTTCAGGCGGCGTTTGATTTTCTGGATATCGGCCGCATGGCGCTCGATATCCGAGGCCTGGCCACGGAAACCGCCGGATGGCTGGTGCACCATGATGCGGGCATTTGGCGTCGCATAGCGCATTTCCGGGTGGCCGGCCGTGAGCAGGAGTGAGCCCATCGAGGCCGCCATACCCATGCACATCGTCGAAACCGGGCTGCGGATATATTGCATCGTGTCATAGATGGCCAGGCCAGCAGAAACGACGCCCCCGGGTGAATTGATATAGATCGAGATCTCTTTTTTCGGGTGCTCGGATTCGAGGAAGAGCAGCTGGGCCACGATCAGGCTGGCCATGTGATCCTCGATCGGACCGGTGATGAAGATGATCCGTTCCTTGAGCAGGCGGGAGTAGATGTCGAAGGCGCGTTCGCCCCGGCTGGTCTGCTCCACCACCATCGGAACCAGATTCATCATCACATCCTCGGGGTTATGCATATCAAGCTCCTTGGGCCGTCGCCCTGAAATAGATAGGGACGATTCTCGTCACGCGCGAGGTTGAACTATTGCGGGCGTTGCGAAGACACGCAAGCCGCAGGCTGCAGCGCGAGGTGCGATGCGCCGGGTAAAAAAATGCCGGCGCGAAACCGCGCCGGCATCTTTCACGTCATCTGACCCGATTTGATCAGGCGTCTTTCTTGGCTGCCGGCTTCTTCTTGGCAGCTGGCTTGGCCGCAGCCTTCTTCGCTGCAGGTTTGGCTTCGGCTTTCGCCTCGGACTTGGCTGCAGGCTTTTTCTTGGCGGCCGGCTTTTTCGCAGCCTTCTTGGCAGGCTTGGCTGCCGGCGTTTCGTCGTCGTCAGCGTAGAGCGCTTCCTTGGTCACCGGCACATCGGTCACATCGGCGAGCTCGAGGATGTAGTCGACGACTTTTTCCTCATAGATCGGGGCGCGGACCTGGGCGACGGCGCCCGGGTTTTTCTGGTAGAACTCAACGACCTGACGCTCCTGCCCCGGATAGCGCATGGCTTCCTGGTTGATCGCGCGGGAGAGTTCTTCCTGGGTGACGTCGAGCTTGTTGCGATTGCCGATCTCGGCCAGCACCAGGCCCAGACGCACACGGCGCTCGGCAATGCCGCGATATTCGGCCTTCAACTCGTCTTCGCTCTTTTCCTTGTCGTCGTCTTCCAGGTGACCGTGTTCGATCGCATGGGCAACTTCACGCCAGATATTGTCGAACTCAGCGCCAACCATTTTCGGCGGCAGATCGAAATCATGGGCTTCGTCGAGCTGGTCGAGCACGGCACGCTTCACCTTGAGGCGGGACTGGGCGGCATGTTCACCGGCGAAACGCTTCTTCAGCGCGTCCTTCAGGGCATCCAGATCGGACAGGCCGAGGCGCTTGGCCAGCTCGTCATCAATCTTGGAATCCTGTGGCGCTTCGACACCCTTCACGGTGACATCGAAGACGGCTTCCTTGCCGGCCAGATGCTTGGCCTGGTACTCGGCCGGGAAGGTCACGGTCACGGTGCGCTCTTCGCCAGCCTTCGCGCCGACAAGCTGTTCTTCAAAGCCGGGAATGAAGGCGCCATCGCCCAGACCGACGCGATTATCCTCGGCGGAACCGCCCTCGAAGGCGACGCCGTCAATCTTGCCGACGAAATCGATCACGACGATATCGCCATTCTCGGCTTTGGCAGCCTTGCCTTTCTTGGGCGCGAATTCGCGGCTCTCATCGGCCAGCTTGACCAGGGCTTCGTCGACTTCCTCATCGGAAACCTCGATCACCGGACGGGTGATCTTGATCTTGGACGGGTCGGCCGGATCGAATTCAGGCATCACTTCAAGGCTGATCTCGAACACGAAGTCCGACTTGCCCGAGGTCACAGCCTTGGCGTCACTGGTGACATTGACTTCCGGCTGCGAGGCCGGACGCAGCTTGCGCTCGTCCAGGGTCTGCTGGGTTGTGGCGGGCACCAGCTCATTGAGCATGTCGCCCATGATCGATTCGCCAAACATGCGGCGGATATGGCTGGTCGGCACCTTGCCCGGGCGGAAACCCTTCAGGCGGACTTCAGGACGGATCTCCTGGATTTTCGCATCCAGGCGAGCTTGCAGATCGTCGGCTGCAAAGACGATCTCATAAGTGCGGCTCAAGCCTTCGGCGGCTTTCTCGGTGACGTTCATGGGTTAGCCCTGGCATTGCTGTGGAGGCGGACAAATCCGCAGTAAAATTCGAGCGCGCGTTATGTCACGCCGATTCACAGCGCGCAACGCTGCGAAGCGGCTTGCCGGTGCGGATATGCGCTGAAAGGGCTGAACGGGGGGTGGAATGGGCGGGTTCGGAGAATAAATTGCGGGGGTAACGGTGCGAAGCTGGCCGGGCGTCACGGGCTGTGACGGTCGAAAACGTCGGCGCAGCCCTCCTTCGCCCCGGGTCCGCGCTGCGGGTGGCTTGCCACCCGAAGCCCGCAGGGCGTCACAAAACTGACTGGGAGAAACGTGGCGTGTAAGCCCTCCTTCGACAAGGCTTCGGAGGGCACCTCTTCGCCCCGGGGTGCGCGCTGCGGGTGGCTTGCCACCCGAAGCCCGCAGGGCGTCACAAAACTGACTGGGAGAAACGTGGCGTGTAAGCCCTCCTTCGACAAGGCTTCGGAGGGCACCTCTTCGCCCCGGGGTGCGCGCTGCGGGTGGCTTGCCACCCGAAGCCCGCAGGGCGAAGGGTGGTGCGGCTGGAGGGACTTGAACCCCCACCTCGTAAGAGACGTGGACCTAAACCACGCGTGTCTACCAATTCCACCACAGCCGCAGGGATCAGGATCAGGATCAGGCCGTCTTTCTAGCCGCTCGCGCGCCTTCGTCAATATCGCCCCACCGCCACCAGGCATTTCGGCGGCGCACCGCCCGGCATGCATAATATATGCTTCGCCATCACACTCCGCCGGCGCGGGCCGGATGCCCTGCCCTGGCAGGCCTGCCCGCCGGCGGCGGCGCGTCCCCGCCCCGAAATTGTTTCGTGATCACCCCGGCACGCCTGCAAGGCAAGAGAAAATTAACCACACATTCCCTGTGATAGGGTCGAATTTGCCGCTGTGGGGCCTGCACGAATGACCATGAGATCAACACCTGACGAGGCGGCCGCACCCGGGTCGGCGCCGATCCATGTCCTCCATATCGAGGACCTCAATTGCGATGCCTTGCTGATTGAACATTTTCTGCGCAACACCTATCCCGGCCCGGTCAAGCTTCACCGCGTCAAATCCCTGGCCGATGGCCGGGCTGCGCTCAGCGAAACCGCTTTCGACATCGCCCTGCTCGATCTGGGCCTGCCCGATGCAACGACCATGGAAGACGATATCGCCGCGCTGCACGCGGTGCGCCCCGTACCGCTCATCATCCTGTCAGGATCAGACAATGCGGAAATCGTCGGCCGTACATTCGCCTCCGGGGGCGAGGACGCGCTGGTCAAATCCCTGGAAAATTTCCAGACCCTCGGATCGGTGATCGTCCGGACGCTTGAACGGGCCAGTGCAGCCGGTCTGCACCAGGGGCAATTGCGGGAAATGCACGCGCTCTACCGACAGTATTTCGATGCCTGCAGCGATGCGGTGGTGATGACTACAGGAAACGGCGAGCTGCTCAGCCGCAACGCCAATGCCGAACGTTTGTGGACCGCCACGAACATTGAATCCTACGCCCGCAATTTCAAACTCCGCCTCGATGAGCCGCTGCGGTTTCCGATGATTCTGCAATTCTCGAATCCGCACCGTTTCGAGATCCATGATGCCATCATCACCCCGGTCTCGCACAATGGCGCCAAGATCCTGATCTCCAGCATTCGCGACACGCGGCAATCAAACCCGGCCAGCGCGGCACCTGACGTGGTTCAACTTCGCCCGCAAACCGGGATCAGTGCGCACCAGCGCCGCACCGGCTGAAGCGCCACTTGCACCACCACCCGCCTTGGGTACTAGCTAGACCTTTGCTGATCACGCCGCACTCGTGGCTGCCGCAAGGAGACGCCGGATGAGTGAAGAACGTTCCGCATTCGACTGGGAAACCCGTTTCGCCGCCGACGACACGCCCTGGGAGCGGCAGGAACTGCACCCGGCCATGCTGGCCTGGATGAGGGCCGGAGAGTTTGAGCCGGGAAGACGGGTCATCATCCCCGGCTGTGGCCGCTCGCCGGAACTCGCCTTCCTCGCCGGATGCGGGCTCGATGTCACGGGCGCCGATCTCTCGTCCACCGCCCTCGCCTTTCAGCGCCAGGCGCTCGATCAGGCCGGCCACGACGCCACGCTCCTTGAGGGCGATGTTCTCGCCCACCATCCAGGCAAGCCATATGACCGGGTTTACGAGCAGACTTTCCTGTGTGCCATCCCGCCGCGTCTGCGCGTCGATTACGAGCGCGCACTGTGCGACTGGCTGAAACCGGGCGGGCATTTGCTCGCCCTCTTCATGCAGAAGGACGTGCCCGGCGGGCCGCCCTATGGCTGCGCGCTCGATGCGATGCATGAACTCTTCCCGACCGAGCGGTGGATCTGGCCCGACGACGCGGATTTCATCCCCTGGCCCCACCCGTCACTGAAGGGCAAGCCGGAACTGGCTGGCGTGCTGGTGAGGCGCTAGGGCGCGTCCTCCTCCGCCGCGGCCGGCGCCGCCGCTGTTTTGCGCGCCTTGCCATGCTTGGCGGTCATCGGGGCGCGGGTCAGCACGTACAGACCGGCGAGCGCACCGGCGAAAATATTGGCGAAGGCCACGCCCCAGATCACGCCTTGTGGCGCGTCGAGCAGGATCGCACCGACCAGAACGGCCGGGACCATCAGGCCCAGTGCGCGCCCGGCCGTTATCGCCATGCCATGGCCGGGACGGCCAAGCCCGTTGAAGCCGGCGCTCGCGGCAATCGTGATGCCATAGCCGGCAATCGTCAGCGGCACGATGCGCCAGTAGAAAACCGCCGTCGCCTGGCCGGCCTCGCTGGGCAGGAAGGCCGCCGCGAGCAGGTCGGCCGACAGCCAGAGCAGGACGGCGATGGCCAGGCTCCAGCCAATGCAGA
>TARA_R110000744_G_scaffold168571_1_pt1 | contig 31608 bp, 48 predicted proteins | sample TARA_R110000744 | Tara Oceans TARA_R110000744 (sample SAMEA4398083) | marine metagenome | biome: Polar Biome; feature: [DCM] deep chlorophyll maximum layer (ENVO:01000326); material: water (ENVO:00002006), including particulate matter (ENVO:01000060) such as... | depth 36 m | reverse complement strand
TTATCTCTTTTTTTTGTCATATTGTTTTAATTTTGATCCCTAAATGAACTAAATACTCCAGCTTTCGCCATCCTATTAAATTGATCTTTGGGATCGGTTAAATTCTGATTTAATTTTAATTTATATATTAAAGAATTAGCTTCGCTTTCTTTTAAATTATTAATACTTTCCATCATGCTTTTTTTCTCATGATTACAAAATAAACTATAATCAATAAGGCTCTCAATATATCCTAACATTCCAAAATTATCTATAATAGGATCATCAGCTTCATTAAAAAACTCATCAATAAAATCTGTTTTACTATTTTTTATTATTTCTTTTGGCATCTTTATTTACTTTTTTAATAATATTCTTTTTAGCTTTAACAACTTTTTTATAATTATTAATTTGATTTAACTCTGCAATCTTTGCCTCTGCAATTAATTCAGCAGCTGGATTTACATTATCTAAATTCTTTTTAGAGAAATTTTTAAAAAGCATTTTATCTATCTCATTCCAATTATCCTGATTTTTATCTAAGAAGTTCCTAAAGCCTTTAGTCATTCCAGCTAAATAACAAACCCACATAGAAAATATGTAAGCGCAAATCCAAAATATTGTTTTAATTATTATCCAAACCATAGTTATATTTTTTTTATTTTTACAAAATTATTATTAATTAATTTATCCATCTCTTGAATACTTTTATTTAATATGATCTCACTTAGTAACATCAACTCAGCAATCTGAAATACAGAGCCTCTATCAATAATCTTTCCATATAAAACAGGATCATCAAAATTACTAAAAGTTTTATTTTGAGTAAACAACCTATCTCTCAAATTCTTAACGATAGGTTGTTCGCTTTCCATCCAATCTTCTCCTAAAACATTTAGAGCTGTATCTTCTAAAATAAAATTAGGAAGCTCTCCATATTTTCTTTTAATATACTTACAATCAGTAATTACTAAATATTCTGCATCAATATATAAACTATGCATTATTTAAATTATCAACTACTTCATTTAATTTAGGATCATAAGGTTTTACTTCAGATTTATTTCTATGAAAGTCATCAGCTTCAACTTCAGAATAACAACCAATCTCATAAAATCCAGCTAACATTAATACAGCGCGTCCTTTTGCTCTTTTTTCAGCCATTTCTGGATAATAATTAATTTGACAATTACCTTTATGAGCTGATCCTAATGTTTCTATTTTAACATCTCCTCTTATTGCAGTAGCCATATAACAAGCCCCATCATTATCACAATATTCTTTTTTATAAGTAACTTTAATATTATCAAAAGCCATAATTTTTTCTACTCCTGTTCTTGTAAGCATAACATATTTAAATTTTGAATGAGTAAAAATATCTTCTCTATTTAAATTATAATGTAAATACAACTCCTTTAATCTTTCTCGATTATCTAAACTTTTTTTTGCCATGTTTTATTTTTTTAATTAGTTTTTTAGTTTTACAAATATAATAATATTTTATTATATAAAAGTATTTTTAATCAAATATAGTTGTTTGTCCAGCTCCTCCAAAAACTTGATCTTGTTTTTCTAAAGCATGCAGAACTCTAATTTGTGCTGATATCCTTTGTTTTAGGCTAACAATATATTCCTCCAGTTCATTTAAATTATCTGCGACAAAGTAACCATTAGAAGAGCTACATAAAGCTGGAAGCAAATTATATATTCTAATATGATTAATTATTTTTCTTAATCTTGGACCAACTAAATCCATAGCTTTGCAGATTTTTGCTCCTGTAATAGCTTGATCTTTCCCAATCTTATTAGACAAGCCCTTAATAATAACTCCTACTAATTCTAATTCTTTATCAGTAAGATCATGAGTTTGCTCTTCAAATCCATTAATCATTTTTAACTTTTTTTAATGAATAAGTAGCCCTTACTCTATCAGTTATTAATTTATCTAATTCTTTTAATCTTTGTATCTCCTTTAGGTACCATTGAAATCTTTTTTTGTCCATAGTTTTTTAGTTTTTTAAAATTAATTTTAAAGTTTCTGTAATATTATCTCCAACATTATTATCTAATATTTTAAATTTTTTAGAATTGTAAATGAAATTTATTGTAATTAGATTATTAAATAAATTAATATAAACTTCAGTTACATTAGCTCCCTGTTCTTTTAATTTTCGGCAAGATTTTCTAACTATTTTATTTCTTGATTTATCAAATTTTATACTTTCCATTTTTTGTTTTATAAATTAATAACTATAAAGCTCATTAAATAATCCATCTAAATATTTTTCTAATTTATTTTCTTTGCAGTATTTAATCATTTTATTATGCATTACATCCAACATTAAAACATCTTTAATTTTTTTAAATTCAATTAAAGTTTTATCATCAGCTTGATAATTTAGTTTCTGTTTCATAATATTATATTTAACAAATGTTCTCCAATTCCCTCTAATATTATCTTTACAACTATTTCCATCTATTAATAAACTAATAACTCTATTACTAATATGATCTTCAAATAAATCATGATGAGTAATTTCTGCGTCCCTCATATTAAAATAACAAGAGTTAATAGTGTAATCTGTATTTAAAGAAAATTCTTTAATTTTTTTATGATCTTTAATAAATAAAAAATTATTAGAAGTAGCAAAAAAATCTAATTTATCTAAAGAGCTTTGAGGATTTAATGTTTTAAGATCAAAATTTGGATTGTTTTTATTATCTACTAAAACATCAATATCTCTAATTACTACTTGATCTTTATGATAATAATTATGAGCTAAATCTCTAATAGCTCCTCCGAAAATATAAAAGGTTAAATCTTGATGATTATTCTGTAACATCTTAATATAACTAAAGCTATTAATTTTCCATAATTCAGATAAAATATATTCTCTCATTAAGGTAAAGTTTCTAAATTCATTTCTACTAAACTCTCTATCTCTTCCTCTAACTCAGATATTTCTTTTGCATAGCTTAAAAGGTTTTTTAAACCTGATATTTCATAATTAGATAAATCTTCAGCATCTCCATTATTTATAGCTGAGAGGCAATCTAATAAATCTTTACTTGTATTTTCAAATCTGCAATAACTTTGATTAGGCATAATTTTTATTATTTTATTTAAATTAATTTTTTATACTTCCTCAATCTTTACAATATCCTCAATATTATAAAATTTTATAAATTCTTTAATATGTTTTAGATTTATATATCTTATCTGATTTTTATCAGTTCCTATATATTTTTTTTCAAGAGTTACTTTAAATTTTTTCATTTTGTTTTTTTTTAGTTTTTTGGTTTTTAAAAGAGGAGGATTTACCCTCCTCTATAATAATTTATTTTGCAATAGCTTGAGCTAAGTATTTGAATAAATGCATAATATCTCCATTTTTAAAATCTATCTTTACTAAGATATTTTTTATTTCAGATTGTTCTTTAATTGAAGCAATTAAAATATGCTCAACAACTACTCCTAAAGGAATAATATTTAATCCTGATTGTCCCTCAACTTCAAAAGTAGTTTCAAGATTTAAATTTTTTTCAGAGATCAGAGTGTAGATAAAGTTTTTCATTTTGTAGTTTTTTGGTTTATTTATAATGTAAAAGTAAAGGTTTTGAAATTACCCACCTAATAAAAATGCAATTAATTTGCATTTATTTAAAGGTTTTTTTATTTACATGGTTAAAAGTAACTAAAAAAATATTAAAATTTTTATAAATTATGCGAGAATTGACAGATTAAACCCTCTTTTTCGTCCCAAATGAACGCCTCACAACCTTGAACTCCTCCAGTATATCCCTTTAAATTATGCCAAGCATCAGTTCCCGACAAGCTTCTCATAAATCTAACTACCATTCCTTTATGTTCTTGAGTAGACATAAACTTTATTTCTTTTTTATGATGTAAATGCCCAACATGTACCTCTCTATATTTAGTAGAAGCCCATAAACCAGGAACTTCAGAAGCTACAAGTAAAGGTAAATCAGCAATTTTCTCATTATTACCATGAGTATATGTAATTAAACAATCTCCAAATTTATAATGCTTCCTTGGATTAGCTCCATTATTAACTACTATATTAGGATTGTTATTATACCAACATTCCATAGCATCTCCTACATAAAAACTCCTTTCAAAATCATGATTACCCTGAACAACTATTACATCAACAGGAGCAATTACTTGCAGTAAATCAATCCCCTCTATTAAAAGCTCTCTTCCTGTTTTATAAGTTTTTTGCCAACGCAAATCCTCATCTTGAGGCGTATTGTTAGAAGTAGTATTACTTTTATTATCAGAATTAAAAAAATCGTTACCAATAGGGAATACTATCTTTTTAATATTATACCCTTTAACTCTGGAGATAATTGATCTAATGGCTTCTAAGAAGCGTTCTCTTGCGATTTTAGTATCATAATTATCCCCTGTTTCTTTGCCCCAACATAATTTACCAAAATGAAGATCAAAAATATTTATTTCTAATAATTGCCCTTTATTAAATTTAGGATATTTTATTTTATCAACTTTAGGAGAGTAGCTTTTTATCTCTTCTAACATTTCAATCCTTAATGCTTCTAATTTAAATATATCTTTATTTTTTTTAAGCCAAGCTTTAACCTGGAATAAAGGCTCTACAACTACCCGCCCATCTATTTGACTTCCTACTTCCCATTTATTAACTATATATCTTTCAACTTCCCAAATATTAGTATCAATATTTGAAGCTTCTATTAAATCCTCTAATGAGATTATTCTCGTTGATTTTGGAGAAGTTATGCTTTGGGAATTTTTCTTAGTATCTATTATTACCTCATCCCCTTGACTTCCAATATTAATAGATTTAATTAATAATTGTTTTTGTACTTCAAAAGGTAAAGTTCTAAACTGAGCTATTAAAGGCTGTAAATCTCTCTTCCATTGAGGTCGAAATTGATCTCTATAATTAAAGCTCATTTATTTAAATATATTTAATATTTTAAAAATAGACGGGAAACAAATTCTAACAACTAATAATAACGCTGCAATAGAAAATAAAAAATATCCATAGTTTTTTAAGCTTTCTCTCCATGTTAATTCTCTAACTACAATTTTATTATAAGGAATAGTATTAGTAATATATATAGTATCAGCTTCACAATTACCTGACAAATAAATTATACTATCTTTTTTAATATATTTAATTGTTAGTTTATCTTTAGTTATTATAATAGTATCTAAAGCTAAAGGATTATAAATAAAAGAAGTATCAGCTATTACTTCATTAAAAGTAACAGTATCTTTTATTATTAAAGTATCTTTAGATAATAACTCTGGAAATTTATTAGTTATTTTAGTTATTCTTTTTTCAGCTCTTTCAATTTTGCATAGCCTTGTTGAGCAACATGATGTAGCAAAAACTAATAATAATATTAAAAAGGTAATTTTTTGCATTTGCAAATTTCTGATTTTCTTTTAGTTTCTCCATAAATATAACCTATAATAAATGGAGATAATGAGGCAAAATAAGCCGATAATCCTCCTAAATCGGCTCGATAAATAATAGCTAATATTCCAAAAATAAACCAAGCTATCATAACATATATTATCATAGCAAACCTTTTAGATTTTATGAAGCTTTTAAAATCCATTATAATTATTTGGATTTTCTAAATAAGTATTTTTATTATCAACTCCGATATCTCTACAAAAATCAGGAACAAAAAAACTTGGACAAGCTTTATTACTAAATTGATTATGCCCAGCTATTAATAAATCTGGATGCCTTAATAATTCATGTTTAACATAAATATCTAAAGTATTTTTTTGCTCTATTGTCATAGTATTATTTGGATTGCCTTTACTATTTAATCCACCAATATAACAAACATGTTTAGAATAACTATTTATACCTCTAACTCCCCATGATCTTTCTGATTTTTCAATATAATCATCATAAGGATTTGTTCCTTTTGCAAAGTGTAAATTATGTAATGATCCATCTAAAGTTATTAGATCAGAGTATCCTGGACGGCTCCAACCTCTTCCATTTATTCCAGTATGCCAATCTATTATTTGTTCAGGTTTTATATTTACTCCCTCTTTAGTAGCCGAACAATGTATAACTAAATATTTATAATTTGCCATTCCAATTTTTTAACTCTTTAATAATTTTAATTAAAGTCCAAATAACAGCTACTGAATAAGAAGCTATTTTTAATCCCATTTCGACATCTAATAAAGAAATCGAAACAGCTGATAAATTAAGAATTATTGTTAAAGGACAAATCCTTTCTACTATTTCATTCATTTTATTATTTTGTATTAACATTTTTTAATGCTGAAGCTCTACTGTTAAAGTATATGATAAAGAGGTTATTCCTGGATCAACTTCAATTACAGGAACAATTAAATCTCCAACTACTAATTGATTTCCAGAAAAAACATCAGTGTATTCTATACAGAAAAAACCATTTGTAGATAATGGAGGATAAGCTTTTTGAAAAATTACATCTCCAACATAAATCTCTGGTTGTTCTCCATCACAAACTAATCTATATCTAACTAATTTTAATATTCCAGATGCAGAATTTCCAGAGGCTAAAATTTTTCCATTAATACTAAAATTATTAGCTCCAGTTTTTGTAACATTTATTCTTGATCCATTAATAATATCACGAGCACCAAGTTGTAAATTTGGATTAATAGCTAAACTATGAGTAAATGGAGAATCATCACAAGGATTACGAAAAATATAATTAGCACCTGATTTAGTGTTTGCAGTTACGCAACCCCTCCAAGTTGTTGCATAGTGTTTAATTAAACTTCCAGCATAAATAGGAATATTTAAAACTCCAGAAGCTAAAGTAGAAGCTCCAGAAGTTCCAGTAGTTGTTAGGCTTGTAACTACTCCTCCTCCTCCAGAGCTATCAGGCGCCCAAATTAAATCCCCATTACTATCCTTAGTTAATTTAGTATTATTTAAAGCGCTTTGAAAATCTTTAGGAACATGAAGCTCATCATTTAATAAATTTTTATGTAAATTACTCATAATTAGTTTTTTTAGTTTTGTTTTTTAATAAATTATCATTCCATGAGTTTTAATAGCTCCTGTTTTATTACCACATAATAAACCCGATCCACTTTCTGATTGGTATTCAGGAAACGAAGTAGCATTTTTATTTAAAAAATTAATTAACTGAGATATTAATACTTTACCTTTCCGATAAGTATCTTGTTTATATACATTTAATTGGGCTGGAGAAACTAAAGAAGCAAATTCTGGAATATTCCCTACAATTCCAGAGCTTGTAGATTGATTTTGTATTTCTAAAATTAGCTCAAATTTTGTAAATTCAGCTAAAGTTGGTTTTATCCAATTATCCATTAAAACTGTTTCATCAGCTGTTGGAACGGCTGGAGCTGTAAATTGACTTTTTAAATGAACAAAAAAATCAAATCCTAAAGGCTCAATTATATGAGCAATTTCAGCTACATCTCTAATTTGTTTAGATATTAAAGATAGATCAGTATTTTTATTTGTAAATACTAAAGTTACAACTTCTAAAGGAGTTAAAAAATTATCGTCTGCAATATAATTATTTGCTAATGGCATTATTTAGTAGTGTTTTTAGTTAATAAAATATCCCCTCCATTTTCTAAAGGATCAAATCCTAACATTATTCTTTGCTCATTTAAAGTTAAAATAGAAGAGGCTTGTATATCGGCTAAATAACTAATTGGAGGCTCATAAACAATTTCTAAATCATCAGCTGAAAATGGCATAAACTCATTTATTACAGCTCTAATTTTTCCTAAAAATAACTCTTCAACATCTTTAATTACCGTTCCCATTACCATCTCCCAAGCTACTCTAATTTCACTTCCAGAGCTATTTAATTGACCAGAGCTAATTATCCCTGACATAGCAGGTTGCCATCTATGAGCTGTTATAATATTTTGGGAAGTTAATTTTTGTAAATCCATAAATGATCCATCAGCTGTATCTTTTAACATAGTAATATTAGCTGGTTTAGTATCTCCATTTTTTACTAAAAATAAAACCTTTGAATTATTACCCTCTCCAGTCCATTTTTTTTGTGCTTCTTTAACTAACTCTTCAGCTTCCTCTTGTCCCATATCCCCATTAATTTCAACTATTGCACTCGGCATAAAATTATTTAAGAATTTTGTATTATTATAAGCTTGAAGTAAATGGTCAATATTTAACCATTTTAACGCCGCCACAAAATCAGGCAAACCATAATAATTAAAAGTAGGCTCATAATCTTTAAATTGGATTATAGATCGCCCTCCAGTTTTTCCAGGATATTTAGCAATTATTACTTGATCTTTTTTAGTAGATTGATAATTAGCCCAATCTGGATGTATATAAACATCTTTTTGATCCTTTGAAATTCTGCATTTTGTAGCATCTATATGATAAATATTAACTCCTCCTGGATAATGAACTAACTCTAAATAAGCATTACCAAAAGTATAATAATCAGCCATTAGCCTGGAGTAAACTTCCCTTAAACTTTCATTAGGATTAATATTATCTATATAACTCATTAAAAGCTCATTCTCAGATTGAAACTCTTTACCTACTGAGAGTATTTTCTTTTGTCCTAAGATTGCTCTATGAGTTGGAGATTTACGAGTTATCTCAGCTAAATATTCACAAAATAAATTGTTAGCTCCAAATGGAACATAAGGAGTTTGTATGCCAGTGGCTCCAGTAAGCTCTTCAATGTTCTCTGGAACAGCTAAATTTAGAACTTCAAATTTTGCAAACCCTATTTTTTCTCCAGCTTTTTTAAGCTTCTGAGCTGATTTGTTTTGTTTTGCCATTAGTTGTTTTTGTTTTAGATTTAGCTACTTTATTATCTTCAATAACAAACTCACAACCTTTATCCCAAAGGATTTTTAATTGCTTTTGGCTGATATCTTTGCAATTATATTTTTTAATTGGAATACCCCATCTAAAAGATTTATTATTCTCAATATTTTTTGTTAATTTAAAAATCATTTTATTTAATTTAATATTAATACTTTACAAACTTACAATAATTATCTAAAAAAAAAGGAGGTTGCTTTTAAAACAACCCCCAATTATATGTTAATAACATTGAAACACTATAAAAAGATTATCCTAATTATACAACAGGAATTGCACTTTGTAATCCACTAAACTCTCTTGGGTATTCTCCTTGCTGAGTTGTTAAAGTTATTAAAGTTCCATTTGCAGTTTGTAAACCTGTTCCAGTTCCTTGCTCTCCAGAAGTAAACTCCATATAAGCAGTTTCCTCAAAAATTTCATCCCAACCTAACACAAACATATATGTTAAAGGAGGAGTAGCACAATCATCAGCATAAGTTTCAATAATTGCAGTTATTCCACAACTTGTTGCTAACATCATTAAATCTTCATTTACAACTCCAGTAATTTTAGGGATGTAAAACTCTAAAGAAACATCCATTAAAGTTGATCCATTTTCTCTTGTTGCAGAGGAAGTAAAACCAGCTGTGCCTCTATCAAATTCCCAAACATAAAATAGTTTTGTTGCAACCATAACAACAGCCGTATAATCATGCGTTGCCCCAGGAGTAAACGATACTATATCATCAGTATTTGCTAACCATATTTTTTTAATTCCACCTCTTCGGTTTCTGTCACAACATATTACATCATGACCTCTTGTAATTCCACTCATTTTTTTTTATTTTAAAGGTTAATTAATATCCAATTTGAACTAATGAATCATGTAAGAATTGGAAGCCTAATTTAAAGTAAGCTCTAATATAAACTTTCTCAGTTAGCTCATCATAAAACATTCTCATCTCTCCCTGAGGATCGTTAGTATCAGTTCCAACTACTAAATTTTGTTTAGCTACATAAACAGCTCTTACATCATCAGTTATTAATCTCTGAGCAACAGAAGTATCCCAAGAATACATAGGAATTACCTCAACTCCACGGAAGTAAACTTTTACTAAACCATCTACCAAAGTAGAGTAACCCTCTGCATTACCTAAATTTTCTAAAGAAGTTAAATAATCATCATAAATTAAACGAGAAACATAAATCCCTCTCTCATTAGCTGGAACTCCTTGAAGAGCAGATGGAGCTGATGCCCACATTTTTCTCAAATTAAGAAGTCCATCTCCTGTTGCAAATGCTCCAGAATTAGCAATAGCTACTTTGTTTCCATCAACAACTGTATCAGCTATTAAAAGTTTCCACCATCCATCAGTAGAATCAAAACATGATGCATTACTTCCAGCTTCAGCTGTATCTCCAAACCAAGCTAACTTAGTAATATCGTTTCCTATTGATTGTTTTACATTAGCTAAAATTGTATTCATTAATGCAGTTCCTGTTAAATCAAAAACATTAACTCCATTTTTAAAACTCTCTTCAATATAAGTATCAAAAAATGCATCTTGACACTCTGAAACAGCTACTCTCATTCTACCAGCTGTTATTACTTTATCCTTTACTTGAAAAGTTCCAGTTTCGTCTCCTCCACATGTAGTATATTTTGCAACTATACAACTTAATGCATCAGCTGTATATAAATTCATTACATGTTTTACATTTGGAACTACTCTAAATTGGAAGATATCACTATCTCTAAAGATAGGCTCTAAAAATAATTCTGAAAAATTCGCACCTGAATAAGTTGCCGAAATTCCACTTGTTGCTACATTTGCCATTTTTTTTTCTTTTTTTGTTATTAATTAATTATGCTCTCTTTTTTATACTATTAGCTAAAGCATTAAAGAAAGTTAAATTTTGGTCAATAACTTTATTTTCTACTATTGCTGGATCGGTATTCTTTGAAACAGATGTACCCTCTGCCTTGATTTTTAAGATTTCAGTATTTAAATTATCAATCTCAATATTAGCTGTTTCTAACTCTCCTGATTTAGCTTCAACCTCATCATTAGAATTACCAACTTCAGCTTTTAACTCAGCTACGGCATCTTCTAAATTCATTACTCTATCTTTTAACTCCTCATAAGTTTTAGCCCAATCAACATCTTCAGCTGGAGTATCCTCATCTTCTCCCTCATGCCCAGGCTCGTGTTCATTTTTTGGATTAGCTACTAATAAAGCTTTCATTTTTTCTAAAAGTGATTTCTCTTCATTTACTACTTCTTTTTTTGCCATTTCTATTTGATTTTGTTTATTATTAATTACTTTGTTTACTTTCTCAGATGTTATATTATTAAACTTAGATAGATCATAAGAATTTTCTACCTTTATAGCTTTAGTTACTTCATTAGCAAAACCATTATCAATTGTTTCTGAAGCATTAAACCATGTTTCTGTATTCATTAAACCAACTAAAGTTTCTACATCTTGACCAGAATTAGAAGCATAAATATTAGCTATCTCATCTCTAATTTTGTCTAAAATATCAGCTGTTTTTCTTAACTCTCCAGCATCTCCTCCAGCCATTGTAAAAGGATTATGAATCATAAATAAAGAATTTTCAGCCATCTCAATAGTATCTCCAGCCATTGCAATAACTGAAGCTATTGAGGCAGCTATCCCCTCAACTTTAGTAATTACTTTCTTTTTATGATTTTTTAAAGCATTATAAATAGCCATCCCATCAAATACTGAGCCTCCTAATGAATTAATATGGACATTTAAATTCTTATCTTTTACTTCCCTAAGTTCATTAATAAAAGATTGTGCATTTACATCAAAACCTCCAACCTCTGAATAAATAAAAATATCAGCTGTTTCAGTTCCAGAGTTTTCTATATTATACCATTTTTGCATTTGGCTAAAATAGAAAGAGGATAAAGTAGATTTACGAAATTAAGGGAATTAAATTTTTTGTAGCCATTGATTATAAACTTCTGTTACAATTCTTGCTACCATTACAGGAGGAACACTCATCCCCATAACATATTTAGGAACATTATTTAAAAAATTATAATCTCTTGGAAAGCTACTCGCTTTTAATAATTCTGATTTATTTAATCTTCTATATATATCAGGATGAAAATCTCCAGAGCTTCCAGCTATTATAGTAGAACAAACATTATCCCAAGCTAATCTTTTTTCTTGGAAAAAATAGCCTTTAGGATGAGCTTCTCTTAAAAATCTTCCTGGTTTTACTTTATTATAAAGAGTATAAGTTTCTGGTTTTGTTAAAGCCTCTGCAACATCATTAAGATCAGCAATATCTTTAAAATATATAGTAGGATCATTAAAATTTAAATCTAATTTAGGTAATAAATCAAATAAATTTTTCTGATACATAAATGGAGTTGCTAAATCCTTTCTAATACAAATAAAAAAAACTCTTTCTCTTCTTTGAGGAACTCCCATTTTTTGAGCATCAAGCAACCAGTGTTGGCAATAATATCCAGCCTCATCAAATTGAGTATAAATTTCTCTTACATATTTTTGAGCTTGTCCCTGAAGCAATCCTTTAACATTTTCAGCTATAACAATTTTTGGTTTTAGTTTTTTAGCTAAATCTATGAAGTCAAAAAATAATGTATCTAAAACTTGTTCAGCTTGCCCCTCTCTAAATTTCTTTTGTTCTCCCCAATCTCTATCTCTTGCACCTACTAAACTAAAACTTGAACAAGGAGGAGAGCCATCTAAAATATCTAAATCATAAAGCTCATCAGGATAAATATCTCTCTTAGCAAAATCTTGTATTGGCTCAATAAATTTATATTTAGGATTATGGTTGGTAATATAAATTTCAGCCATTTTAGGATCGATTTCATTTATTCCTATAACATCAAATCCAGCTAATTTATAGCCCATAGTTGATCCTCCTCCACAAGCAAAGCATGAAAATACTTTACCTTTATCTTTAGTAAATTTAGTTTCTGAAAAATTCCAATCGTAATTATACATCTTTAGTTTTTTGGTTAATATAAAAGCAAAGATAATAAAATTTTATGGAAAGCGAAAAAAACTTTTAGGGATTATATTTAAAGACGAACTTTTTTTTATCTTTTGAACTATCTTTAATATTATTTTTCTTAGTAAACTTTACTCTATATTTATAAACAATTCCCTGAACTTGTCTATCCGATAAATTATATTTTATTGATAGATCATAAAAAGTATTTGTAACATGCCCTTTATTAGTAACTAAGAATTTATCAAAATCTTTTAGGATAAGATAGTTTCTAAGTTTAGTTGGCTCTACTAAACCTCTTTCTATAAAGTGATAAATAATATCTTTAGGAGTAGCAAAATCTCCAAATCTTGTTTGTATCTCAACCCAAACAAAATCAGAGAACTCATTAACTATTTCTAAATTATTTGGTTTTGCCATTGTTTAGCAATTAATTGCATTTGATTTATTATTTTCTTTGCACATCCTCCACATCCAAAAATATTATTAGAAACATCTGGATCAATATATTTCTGGAAATAAGTTAAAAGTTCTAAAGCATCTTTTTTAACATAAGATAAGTTTCCCCTGGCATCTTTCCTAAATCTTTTTAATATTATATCAACTTGGTTTCTATCGTCTATTGAAAATCTTTCAGCTAATCTTTGTTCGTGCATATTATTTTTAGTTTGTTTAACAAATGTAATTGATGCTTTATAAGTTGGGATCATTTATAAAATAATTTTTTAACAAGTAATAGTTAATTACCATTTATCAATTGGACAACTTCCTCCAAATTCTTTAGCCATTTTAGTTTTAGCTTTTATATTACATTGGCAAATTTTACAGCTATCCGAATTAAAAATAGATAGAAATTTTACTGATTTAAATTCACAACTTTTACAGATTTTTATCCTTTTTTCTTGTGTTTCTTTATTTACTGTTACATTCATTTTAAGATTGTTTTTAAGCCATCTAAGGCATTTCACTATGTTTTGCTTATCCTAATACTAAAACTTTCTTTTATTACGATAGAGTTAATTCACTTGAGAAGAAAATAAAAGTTTTTTTTATTAATTTATTTATTTTATATTTCTCAAATATACAATTAATGGCTCTTAAAAAGTAGCTTGAGCTTCAATATTTTCTACTGATCTTTGACTATCTGTTACATCAGCCTCAACCATTACAACTTGAACATCCTCTTGATTTCCTAAAGCATTTGACATAGCTAAGCTTTCAGTTTCTAACATATCAGTGGCAAAAGTCATGCCTCCATCAGCAAATTTTCGTCCTCCTCCAGCTACATTCATTTGGGATAATTGAGGCTTGAACATTGCTGTTGATCTTTTATTTATAACAGCTTCTCCTCCCTCAAGCTCTACAACTCTTCCCCCAACTTTAAATTTTTCTCCTCCTTGAGCATGGGATTTGCCATTAACCATCCCTCCAGTAGCAAAGAAACTGTCATCCATAACTCCTCCTAATTCAGCTGTTGGAGGAGCTTGAGATTTAATTGTTGCTATATTCATAGAAGTAACTCCTATCATTGCAGCAGTCATTATTGATTTAATAATACTATCAGCTATTGCGTTTCCTGTTGCTGAACTACTCCAAATCTGCATTACAGCCATAGCTCCTCCCATTATAGCTTGAGCAATATTAAAGGCTTTATTTTTCTCAAATTGCTCAACTTTTAATTTAAGCATTGCGTCATCATGCTTTTTTTCTATTGCTGTTATTCTTAGAGCTTTTTGCTCATCAGTCATTATTTCATACTCAGCGCTTTCTTTAAATAATTTTATCTCATCATTTTTAGCTTGTGTCATTGTTTGTAGCTGAGTATTTAATTGTTCGTTCTGCAATTCATTATAACTACTCATTACATCCATAACCCCTCCTAATGTTGCAGAAATACTATTTAACATATCAGCTCCAGTAAATGCTTCTCCTCCAGCTCCATCCTCTCCACCAGTTCCAAATAAATTATCATTCAGCCAACCACTTGGAGAGTTTTTCTTGTTTCCATCACTCATCCCCTTTAGCGATTCATTAAACCCAGCTATCTTTATTTTAATTTTATTTATATTTTCAGCTTGAACTTTAGCGCTTTCGCCACTCATATTGATTTGCATTAAATATAAATCTAATTGAGCTTGTGCAACAGCTAAAGCTTGTTCTATTTGTTCTTTAGCTAAGTTTGCTCCAGCCTGAGATATCCTATCAATAGAAGCTAATTGTAATTGTTCAGCAGCTATTAATTCATTCTGTTTATCAATTTTAGCTTGTAATCCAGCATTACTATCTTTTAACTCATCATCATTTTCTTTTATAATATTTTTTACTTTAGTATCAACGGCGGCTAAATTCTTTTTAGCTAAAGCTAATTTATCAGTAGCTTCTTTTACTCCTATATTAGTAATTATTGCTTGTTGTAAATCTTTAGTAGCATCAGAAACAGCCGATTTTAATTTTTCATAAGCTGTTTTATTATCATCAAGATTAGAAGTATTATCTTCCAGAGCTAAATTTAAACTTTCTACATAGCTATTTGCTTGAGCCATAATAGTATTTACTTGAGTTTGTATATCTCCAGCTGAAGCGGTTGCTTTAGAGCTTTCTCTTTGACTTTCTCCTAATTCTAAAACTAAATCGTTATGTTTTTGATTTTCCTCATCTCCTTGAATTTGAACAATTCTTAATCTATTACTACTCTCCATCCAATTCTCATTAACAAACTCTATTGCTTTAACTCCATTAACATAACTTTCAGAACTCTCATCCCAAACTTCTCCAATTATTTCTCCAGAAGCGCTAATTTCATTTTCAACTCCTAATAATTTTAATTTCATTTTTATTTGCTCATCAACAGCTTTTGTTACCTCTTGTTCTAATCCAGCTTGTTCAGTTAATAAACCTTTTATTTTCTCTCTACTTGCAGATAAAACTATCTCAGCTTTAATTGCTTTAGAAACATCTTCATAAGCTGTAACTAATTGACTCGCTAAATTTTTCTCATCTGATAAATTTTTAATAGTTGTTGGATGGATTGCGTTTAAAGTTTTTAGAGCTTTATTTCTCTCATCCATAGATTTAGCTTGATTACCAATAACAGCTATTAATTCTTTAGCCGCTCCCAATTGTTTATTAGTATCAGTTGTTGCTTGTTGATCTATTTTATTAAACCTCTCTCTCTCATCATTTAAGGATTTTAATTCTTCACTACTCTCTTCAGCTTCTCCAGAGAAAGCTTTAAATAAAGAAACGGCTGTTACTAATCCAGCTACTAATAATCCTATTGGATTTGCCTTAACGGCTAAATTAAATAAATCCATTGCTTTCTTTGCTAATCCAGTAACAGTAGCTAAAACAGTAGTAGTTCCAGTTAAAACAGCATTAGCTCCTGAAAGTAATAAAGTAAATCCTTTTGTAGCTAATAAAGTAACTCCATAAGTTGCCATACCAGCGGCTAAAGATGTAATTACAGGAGCTAAAAATCTTAAAACTCCAAGTAATTCAGTAAATGCATAGATTACCATATTTAAAATTGGCTCTAATCCATCAACTAACTCTAAAACTAATCCCTCGGCTGCCGATTTTGCAGCATCTATTTGACCTTTTAAACTATCTCTCATTACATCAGCGAATTTTTGAGTTAATCCCTGAGAGTTTTTTAGAGTAGTATTCAATATTTTTAATTTATCAGCTCCTTTTAGTAAAGAAGCAAACGCAGTAACTGATCTTCTATCTGTAATTTCTAACATTCCAGCCACATCAATTCCTTTAGCTGTTAATTCTTTCATAGCTGGGATTAAATCATCAACAGATTTAACATTTCTACCTAAAGCTTGAGCTAAATCTCCAGTTGGATCAGCTAATTTTAGAAATATATTTTTTAATGAAGTTCCAGCAGTTGATGCTTCCATCCCAGTGTTAGCTAACATTCCTAAAATTGAAGTAGTATCTTCTAAAGTAAAGCCCATAGTAGAAGCAATTGATGCGACTTTAGGCATAGCTGTTGCAAATTTTTCTAAATCTAAAGCTGTATTACTAAAAGCGGCTGCCATTACATCAGTTACTCTACTTGCCTCAGATGCATCTAAATTAAAAGCTCTTAATGTTATTCCTACTTGTTCAGCTGTTGTTCCTAAGTCATCCCCAAAAGCAAATGATAAATCTAAAACTGAGGAAGTCATATTATTAATATCTTTACTATCAAAACCTAATTTAGCTAATTCAATTTGAAGATTAGCTACTTCATTAGCAGTAAAGGCGGTTGTTGCTCCTAATTCTTTAGCTTGATCTTCTAAAGCTTTTAATTCTGTTGCAGTAGCTCCAGAAATAACTCCTACTTGTTTAATTGCAAATTGAAAATCAGTAAAAGTAGATATTACTCTTTCTAAAGTTTTAAAAGCTAATACGGCGGCTCCTAATTGAAGCCCCATAGTTTTTAAAGCTCCTCCATAATTACCAACATTTCTTTGTTGCCTACCCATTTGAGCATCCATCTTTTTTAAGCTCTCAGTATTGGTATTCATTTTTTTAGATAGCTCATCAAATTGCTTTTTATTCTTACCCATTGGATCGGCTAATTTTCTAAGCTGAGTAGAGTAAGCGGCATTTTGTTTAGTTAAATCATTATAAGATTTTGTCCCAGCGTTTAAAGAAGCATTCATTTTAATAGTATCATTCTTTGCTCCTACTAACTCTTTTTTCATAGCTTTTAGCCTGGTTTCAGTAGTTAAAATTTCTGCATTAAATTTTTTACCATCAGCTCCAGCCGCTTTCTGACTTTCTTTTAATTCTTTTAACTCTTCATTAGTTGAATCAATTGTATCCTTTAGCTTTACCATGCTATCAGTTCCATCAACTTTAATTTTTAATATTGTTTCTAATTGACTCATAGTATTATCTGTTATTTGCTTTTAATATTTTTCTAACTGTTATATCTCCAAAAAATTCTCTATCTGATAAAACCTCAAAATAAACCCCATTAATATCCTTTGCCATAATAGAGCCTCCTCCACCCTCTAAAACATTACCATTATTATCAATAGCTAAAGCTGGATTTTTTTGTCCACTCATAATCTGAATTGGAGAAGTATTCCCTAAAGGAACGCTTCCATATCCAATATATATTTTATTTGGATTTAGATTTTTTAAATTTCTACCTAATGCAACAGTTCCAGAGTTTTGTTGAACATCATTATCATATCCAATATTTACTCCTGGATTAGAATTAGGTAAAGTATTTAATGTTGATCCATTAGTTGATGATCTCCATACTGGTAAAGGAACAGGAGAAGCTTTATTTATTTCAAAATTACGAGCAGCTTTAGTATTTTCATTTCTTGGAGTAACTCCAGATAAATGTTGTTTAGTCCCGTTCCCTTGTCTAACTATCCCATTAGTTCCTAATTTATGAACATTATTTTTCCCTCCTGAATAATTAATAACATAATCTTTTGTTTGTCCATTTATCTCATTATTTTGAATATATTTTCCTTTCCCCCTGCCCTTAACTGGACGAGCTGGAATAAATTGATAAAGCTCAACAGTTGTTAATTGATTTTGTCCTGGTTTATAATCTGTAATTCTATTTATAATCCAATAAGTATCTTCTGTTCCAGTTCTTAAATAAACTAATTTTCTTAAATCTAATTGAGCAATATCATTAGCTTCTAAATAAAATTTAGCTTTTTTTAATCTTGGTCGTTGAATTAAATTCTCTATGCTTCTCTCATAAAAAACATCATATAATCCTTGGCATAAAGGATAAGTAGCTGGTAAAATTGGAGCTGGTTGAACTCTATTGGCTTCAACATTATTATAGGGAAGAGTAGGATAAAGAGTATCTCCTCCAACTTGTAAGCTTCCAAACTGAAGCTCATCCTCATCATAAAAAGATAAGGCACTTGGAATATTTTTTTTCAGTTCCCAAAGAGCTTGGTTATCCTTACACCATCTCCACTCATTACCAGTAATAGCTCCATCCTGTTTATTTAAAGGGATTAAAGAAGTCCATAATAATATACGAGGAGCAAAATCTACAACTTTATCAGGGAAAAAATTACTATCTAATTCATTCCAAATTAAAGTATATTCAGAATGAATAACTGTTATTAATGGAGATTTTCCTTGATTGTTTCCAATTGTTTTATCTCTAAATTGATAGCTTGGAGAAAAATAATTAGTTCCAATTTTACTTTCTTTATCTTTATATAAAGTTCCTAAATCCATTGCATAACTATTTAAAGAACAAACTTGATCTACTAAAGAATTTCTCTCTTCAACAAAACCATCAGCCCCATCATCTTCATAAGTAAAACACAAATCTCTATTTAATGCATCATAAATAAATTTAGAAGTTTGTTTTTGTCCAAAATCTAATTTATCACTCCAATCAACAGCTTGAGTTCTTGGAAAGAAAAAGTCATCTCTTGGCTCACAATAAATAATTTTATTTTCCTCGTCTGATCTCCAATATAAATTAAATACTCCAGTTAATCCATTAATAAAATCTAACTGAGAATTATCACAAGGTAAAAGATTAGAAATTGGAACGGTTGTTATTACTTCTGAAACAACAGCACCTACTAAACCTCCATCAATATATCCTCCATTAATTCTATATTTACATTGCGTCCAACTTAATAATCCCTCTCCAGAAAATCCATCAATTTCTATAAATTTCTCATTAACTTCAGTATAAAAATAATACTCATCCTCTACATCAGAAACATCTATTATTAAATTTTCAGCTTCAAGCTTAAAAGTTAAATTCCCTCCAGGAGATGCTGGAAGTTGAGACATAGACATTCCCCAATAACCATTACCAGCTGATGGATGGGAATAAGTATAATTATCAACTAAAATAAATTCTGAATATTTAGCAACTTTATGCACCCAAACAATCCATAAAGTTCCAACAAAATAAACTCCAGAAGTTTCCCAGCCATATCCATAAGCTGGATCATCGTACCACCAACCATTTCCATAAGCAAAACCTCCACCAAGTAACCCTGTTAAAAAAGCACAATCATAAGGCTCTGGAACATTATCATAAACATAACTATTATCCATCTCTAACTCTACCTGGAAGTTAAGAGTATATTCATTTAAAGTATCTCCTTTAAAAACAGCTATCTCATCTAAAGCTTCAGTATGAACATTGTCAATTGTAGGAATTACATTAGGACAATAGCCGCTACTCCAAGTCCAAACCTCCTCCCAATCATGCCCATAAGAATTCCAATTTGGAGCAGATGAACAATTAACAGGAGGATCAAATCTATTAAAATAAGCTCCATTATTTAACTGAGTAATCCCTCCATAACATCCCCAAAACCATCCAGAGATTGCATTCCTTCCTCCAGTTAGATCAGGATTACCATGCGCCCCTGTAACATCCCAATAATACTTAGTTCCAGGAGAACAAGCATGGGGAAAAATAGGATTTATTTGAGTAATTAAATTTCCATTATTAAAACTTGGACCAACAAAACCAAGTAAATCATAAGTAATAGCTCCATCAAATCTATTACCAATATTAGCTTCTCTATAATCTACTGGTATTTTCCAAGGAGATGGACCAATAATATCAAAACTGAAACTTGCATCCTGGATTATCTCCTCTTCTGGTATCCATGCGTTGTCATCTAAAGGGAATAAAGTTACTAATTGTTTAAACCAAGTGCTATCCATGAAATTAGAAACTAAAGTATATCCAGCTGAAGCTAATATCTGATAAACCATATTTCTAACCCACCAGGTTGGAAGCAACTCATCAAAAGCTACTCTATTTGGATTATTCCATTTTCCTCTATTGATAACAGGATAAACAAAATGCGTTCCAACTCCACTTCTCAGGGTATCAGAGTAAGAATATTTCCATGTTTCCTCTACTGTTTCTCTTGTTCGTTCTGCAACAGATGGATAAGCTGAAAACATCCCTCCAGCTTCCCAATCAATATCACATAAATTTAATCTATCTAATTCATTAACCCATTTAAAATTTTCTCCAAAAATAACACATTCATACTCTAAAGGCTTTGAATCAATAACAGTAGCTTTAATTTTAAATCCTCCACTAATTATTAATTGAGAGTTAAAGAAAATTTTAACTGTTTTATTTTCTATAAAATTAAATACATCATAAAAACCATCAGCAAAAATATTTAATAATACTTTATTATTTTGCTCAGTAGCTGGAATTTTAAAAGTTTTAGAATATGATCCTTTGCTTTTAGTAATATCCATAATATCTTTAATGGTAAAACTTAATGCTAAAGGAAAATCTTTAGAAGCTGAAATATCTAAAGCTCCATCTTGTAATCCTGTTAAGGTATCCCATAATTGACATTCTATATCTGGATTTTGTGTACTCATAGTTTATTAGTTTTTTATCTTCTTGGAGTTACATTCTTTTGAGCTAAAGTATAATCAAATTTAACTCTATTAGTATTATCTCCAGTTTTAAAAATAGTTACGCTTTTAGATAAAATTATAATTGGCATCCAACTATTACATCTACTATCATCTCTCCAATCTTCTGTTTCGTCAAAATTAAAAAATCCTAAACCATCAACTTCTCCTCTTTTTAATTTTCCCTGAGTATCTACTCTTAACCATACTTCAACACTTTCAGCTATACATGAAAACCAATTAGCCGCTATATCTGAAATTTCATGGCTTTCAACAGTAGTTACCTCTTCAGTTGTTGCTTGATATTTAGTATCTCCATGATCTTGATATCCAGTTGGTCCCAGCCTCTTCTCAAATTGCCGAGATTTAACTTTCTTTTTAATTTTAACCATTCCTTTAGAACTGAACATATCATAACTACCAAGCTTTGTTTTCCAAGCAAATCTTCTATATGGATTATCTAATCCCATTGGAGAACAACTCCTATCTACATCAAATCTCCATGGCAAAGATAGCCCTGTACTTCCAGCTTGTGCGCCATCTAATTTATTATAAACATAATAATGCGTTACTCTCTCAAAATCTACTCCCTCATCTACATTCGGAGTTAAAATTCCTATTAATGATCTTAGCCCAACATCAATAGAAACATATCCATCATTTTGGGGTGGAGTGCTCCAAACATGAGTATGGCTGTTTGCTATAATAGTTCCATTTATAGTTTTAATAATTAATTTATTTGGATTAAATCCATTGCCTAATTGTCCATTAATACAGCTTATATAAAATTGTTCATCTGGAGTTATTTCTGTTCTATATTCTTGCAGTAATTGATATCCAGTAGACATTACGCCAGGAACTTTTGGATATCTATTTTGGTATTGGTTATCAGTCATCCATTGCCAATTATAACCTGTATTTAATGCAACTTGTCTATGATTATAAGCTTCTAAACTTTTATCACCTGGAATTCTTGTAGCAAATTTTGCTTGCCCTAATGAAGTAGCTCCTTGATGAACATAAAAAGAATTAGATTGTTTTACTGTATCTGATAATTTAATTAATCCTGTTGAAGAAGATAAATATTCTCTTTGAGCATTAACTCTCACTTTCCAATCGCTTTTATATTCCCAGAGAGTTTCTCTAAAAACTGTATATGATCCTCCCCAACAATATGGTCCACTTCCTAATCCTTGTAAATCTGTTAAATCTCCTTGAGGAAGTCCACAAACTAAATCAGAAATATCTAAATAAAAAGAGCCTGGAAATCCTAATCTATTTGCACATCTAATTTGACCTCCCCAATTTGTCCATGCGCTCCCTGTCCAATACTGAACTTGGCAAACTAAATTTATTGTTGTTGAAGTATTTTCAGTATAATTAATATTTATTGGAAGCAGTGAGCTTACTATAAAATCTTTAGTTGGTTGGGAAAATATTACTATTGCCATTTTATTATATTATTATATTTATATTATTGGGCATTGTTGCAACTAAAGAAGTAACTTCAGCTTGAAATACTGAAGCTATCTCTTGAACTTTTGCAATCCGTTGAGCTTCTGTTTTTTTAACAAATCCTAATTTATTTTTATCCATTGGATTACCTCTTCCCCAACCTCCCTTAGAAGTTTGTTTAGTAGCTATGGCAAAAGCAATAGCTTTAACTGTTGCATTATCTGAAGCAATACCTTTAACTTTTATCCAGTTCATTAATCCCTGAATATAAAGCGAGCTTTGAGCATTAGTTCTTACTCTTGCATCAAATGGAATATTAGCTCCAGAAGTTCCCCATTCTACATTTTTCCAATAATCTAATCCAACAATATTAATATCATAAAGATAATTACCATTATCAGAAATTACATTATCGAATGAATTTATTAAAGCTCCAGATGCTTCTCTTCCCAGCTCTATTAGTTTCATTCCTAATATCGCTTGTATATCTACTATTTTTTCTTTTAATAAAGATTTATCTATCATAATATTATTGTATTAAATTAAAGCAATATCTATAATAATTAAGATTAAATTTAATTTCTAATTTAATTAGTTGGTCATTACTTCCCTGATCTCTCCTTGATATTTGAACTGATCCTGATCCTAAAGTAACTTTAGAGCCTAAACTATTTAAAACATTCTGCAACCAAAAATAAAAACACTCCTCCATTCTATCCCATTTAGAATTAATTGATATATCGCTTGATCTACTTATTCCAGAAGTATATCCATATATTTGGATAGTAAATTGAGTAGTAGTATTTACATAATTACCCTGGTATTCAGGAATTGGAGAAGTTGAATTAGGATAATTACAAACCATTACAGGTAAACTTTTGTCATGTAGCTCATCAATTTGATGAGGATATCCATAAATAAATTGATTTACAGAAACATCATCAATACAAGAAAAGCTTTCCCATTTAGATTTAAATTGATTTACAATTTCATTAAGATCAACAGTATTATTAGCCATAATTTATTTTTTTCTTTGTTTAATTTGAGCTTCTTGCTCCATGCTTTCTCTAACAGTATTTTCGTATTCATTTTTAGAACTCTTCCAGGATAAGAAAGTAAAAACCTCATATAAATTTGTATCCATAACAGAATTAATTGCAGTTTTATTACCATGAGTAAAAACCCCATCTATTGATAAATCATATAAAGTATTTAACCATCCATATCCCTCCATTATATTCCAATTTTCGTTGGCGTGCCTATTAGCTGATCTGTTACCATCTTTGAATATTGCAGAGAATTGTTTTTTAAGATTTGCGTTTGTTTGCTCAAAAAAAAAATGAACTTCCAACAAATATCCATAGGCAATTTTTCAAATAATTTTTTCTTTACAGCTATAATTTGTTCAGTATTTTCTACTCCATCTTCTTTACAAAGAATTGCTATCTGTTCTGCAAATGATCCAAATCTTCCTGATTTTAATTTAGTTCCAGCTACTCCTACTTGTTCAGCTTCTATATAATCTCCAAATTTAGTTTCTGACATATTAGCATAAGGGAATAAATAAGTTTTATTCTTAAAAGTAAATCTATCCCTCTTATCTCCTCCTGGCATTACATAAGTTGTTTTATTAGAAAGTAATTCAGTTATTATTTGAATCATGTTCTCCATCTGTTTTAGATCAATCTGATTAATTGTTTTAGTATCTAATTTTGTTAAATATTTAAATATCTCTCTATTACATTTAATATTTTCTAAGTTACTTTCCAAGGTTTTAATATCATCAAATTCTCTTAAATCTTCTGATTTATTATACTCTTCAATTAAAGATACAATTTTTGCATAATCAGTAATAGTTAATTCTTTCCATTCATTTGGTAAAGAGCATTTAATATTATCCCCAATAGTTAAATTAATCATTTGTAGTTTATTTAGTTTTGTTTTTTAATAACACTTTTAATTTTTCTGCAATATCCACCCCATCGATATAGTCATCTAACATTTTGTCAAGATCAGTTATTGTATCTTGCATTTCTAAAACCAGCTCATCAGTTAGCTCATCAATTTCATTTTCATTATCTCCATTCCTTAATGATAAACTAAATCCCATAGCTCCAAAAAGCATAAAATTAGGAAACATAAAAACCCATTCAGAATAGGTTAAATTATTAGCTCCATCTTTTGTTTCTAAATCTTTAGCCAAGAAATTATGTAAAGCAGTCGCTTTGTGCCGTAAAGGAATAAAATTCTTAAATACTTTCTCAGTTTGATCTTCAGTAGTTTCATAAATAAATTTATCAATTCTATTATTAAAAGAAGTTAAAATTTCTTTGTGAACTTTATTTAATGTTTTAATTTCCATAATCTGCAATTATAATAATATAATTATTTAAGTTATCGCAATAAGTAGTTATCCAAAATAAACTATTTTATTTTTATTAAAGCTAAAATATGATCTCATAATTAAGGCATCAGCTAAATCAGGCGATCTTCCTAATAAACCTTTTATTTTATCCTTTGGAGTTATAGCTAATTTACTATCCTTATCAATATCATATTGTTTTACTAATTCAAATTCTGATATTATAGATTGTTTAATTTCTTTATTATCATTAGCAATATATACTAATCCTTTATTTACTTTATCTGCAAAATCATAATAACATTGAGATTTTAAATTTCTATAATTCTCATTATTTAAAGCTTTACTATTATTAACAAAAGATTTAATCCCTCTTATAAAATCAGGAATAGCTCCTCCTACTCCATCACTATCAACAACTATATTAGATCGAGAAACTTTAAATTGTTCTGCATATTTATTAACCTCATCAGCTAACTCAGATAAAGTATTCTTTGCATAAGTATAAATCTTAATGCATCTCCAACCCTCCCAAATACATATAACAGATTTATCTCTTCCAAATCGAGCTACATCAATAGACATAAAAAGCTCTGATCCTGTAATAAAAGTATTAGTAAATATATCATTTAACTTATCCATATTAAATAAATTACTCTCATCATCGGAATAAGTCCAATCCCCATAAAGTAATCTCTTTTTGTTTACCATATCTAAACCTTGGAGCTGTTTAATATAATGCTTTGAAACATGGGGATTATCTGTAACTAAGCTTTGGATAAAGAATTTATTATTATCTAAAGTTCCATTAATACTTGGTTTATAAAATTCAGAATAAAGCCAGGCTTTTGATGGATTACAAGTTAAAAGCATTTTTGGGATCAGATTATTCTCATCTAATTTAAATCTAATTCTACTGTTTAAAATTGCGTATGCAGTAGGAGATATTTCAGAAGCCTCATCTACAAAACAACCAGTAACTTCTAAGCTACCTAAAGCATCAAAAGATGGATCAGATGGCATAGCAAATAAATCTTTCAATAATATAGTAGATTGAACATTATGGAATAGGATAGTAGATTTTTGTTCATTATAAGTATAATCAACTTGAGCTGTTAGCCCTTGCAGTTTGCAAACTTCAAATAAAGAAAGTAAAGTAGTTTCTTTTAATGTTTTTAATCTTGATCTCCCAATTACCCATCTCGTTCCTGGATATTTTAAACACATTTTTAAAATCCAATAGCATCCTAAAATAGATTTGCCTCCTCCAGCCGCTCCTCCATATAGTAATATATTATGCTCAGAATTTTCTAATATATCAATTGCTTGAGTTTGCTTCAGCGATAGCTCCATTTTCTGAATAGGTTTTAGTTTCATTCCATATAATAGCTTTCCCATCAGTTCCTGTTAGCTCTTGTCTTTCTACATATCCTCTCCTCTTCCCTTTAGTTTTTAAGAAAAATAAAATAGCTGTTGCGTTTCCATCCTTAATTAATTTCCATAATTCAGCTTCACAAATATCAATAGCCATCTCTCCAATATCTTCAACTTGTTTTTTAAACTTCTCATCAGTATCATAATATCGATAGAAAGTAGATCGAGCTACGCCAGAAAAATGGCAAGCCAAAGTTATGTTCCCCATGTTTTGCTCTAATGCTTTTATTAAAGTTTCCTTATTAACTGATGTTCTCTTTTGTTCCTTTTTTATAGATTGTCCCATTTCGTATTATTTTGAAACAAATATATATAATATTAAATTAACTTTTATTAATCTATAATTCTATTATTAACAAGCTATTGTTATTAGTGATTGTAACCTCCTAAACTTGCAATAGGAATATTTAAAGCTTCTATAATAGCAAATTCAAATACTTTTGATTTATTATCATATCCCATTACTTCTCCCCAATTATCTAATAGTAATTCCCAAGCTTCAAAAGTTTCATCACTAACTTTTATTGTTATGATCTTATCAAATTTTTCTGGTTTAGTTTGCTCTGGATTATTAATATGATCTTCTATTTTTTTATATTGATCTAAATCTAATTTATTTTTTTTGTATTCCATATTTCTATTTGTATCATAATAATATTTACTCTTTCCTAACATATTTTTTTATCTATTTTTATCTCCAATAAACTGGACAGATTATATGCATTTACATTCTTTATCATTGTTTCCACCTCTATTATATTTAATTGCATATATGCAGAAGTATTAAACTAAGAAGAGAGGGAACTACCCCTCTCTTCAACCAAAAAACTATCTAACTAATTAAAGTTAGAGAGAAACAATAACAAAATTCGCTATTGCTGTTTGTTTACTTTCGCATCAATTGGAACTATCTTAGCTGATCCATCCTCATCCGCTATTATCTTTTGAGTATTAGTATTAATAGTTTTACTTCCTTTAGTATTTTCAGGAGTTTGATTTTTTAAAGCCTCTTCAGTTCTCGCCATTTGTCCTGATCTCTCTTTCATTTTCTCTATCATTTTCTCTAATCTGGCTAATTCTATTTCTATAAAAGTAACTCCTATATTATCATTGCCATAATCTCTCAGGTAATTCTCTTTCATTTTATAACAAGCATCTTTTTGATTGTCATCTTTACAGGACCAAATAGCCTGACAAATTTTAATTGTTGCAACTATTGAAGTTGGTTTGTTTATACTACTTTTTGCTACACTCATATTATTTATTTTAATTGATTATTATTTTTTTTATATTCTTTAGCTAAATTATTGATCTCTTCCATTTGCTTTTTAATCTTAGGCTCTAATGCTTTCATTTTTGCAGTATAAGTTGTTAGGAGCTGAACATAAGGTAAACCCTTTAGCAAAGTATTTTTTAATCTATCATGAGATTTTTGAGTTGCTTCTTTTTTATCAAAAGCCATAACAATAAAATCATCACTATCCCAATCACCATAGCTACTTATCCAACCATAATAACTACAAATATATTTTTTTAATTTTGGTTTCCTTACAATTCTCTTTGACATATTGAACATTTATTATTTTTAATTAAACTCATCTGAGCGCATCTTTTACAATATTTAAACATATTAATTATTTATATAAACTGTTATTTTTTTATCTTGAAAATCTATCCTAACATCATCAACACAAAATTGACCAGAAAAATCTTCAGAAACTTCAGTATCTAATTCAAATTCTTTTAGATTAATATCTATAAATTTTTCTATTGGGCTTTCAGAAAGCATAGGATCATCAGGATTAACTTGTGGTATCTCTACTAATAGCTCTAAAGATACATCTAATGCATAACAAGTAAAGCTTTTTACTCCCCAGCTTCTACATTCTAAATCAAAATCCCAACTAACTCTACATTCAGAAACTATAACCTCTTCTATTACAGGTATTAAATATTCTTTTGTTAGAAATTTTTTCTCATTATCTAAAGTAACATCAAAATTATCATCAGATTTTCTACTTATAAAATTTTTATTCATTTTAATTATCTTTTTTAATTAATATATCTGCAATCTGTTTAATAAAAACAGGAATAAAATCATAGTCATCCCACTCTTCTCTCCACTCTTCCCCTAAATCCATTATATTTAAATCTTCTTTACAATCTACATCAACTGGATCAATAGATTTAATAGGTTGAAAATAATAATCCTTATTAAAAAATTTTGCATCTAAAGTTAATATTAATTCTAACTCATCATTTAATCCATTTAAAGCATTAAATTCAACTAACTCTAACTCTACATTTAATTCTATTTCAAATCCCTTAGAACTTAGGAGAGCTAATTTTAAAGCATCCTTATCCATAACTTCTATTGTTTTTTCTTGTAAGCTCATAATTAATTTATTAATTTATAAAATTGATTTACATTTTTACATTTGAAAAAATAATCTATCTCATCAAATCCTAAAAAAGAAATATTATCTATTTCAATATTATCAGCAAAAGTATTAGGATTTTTTTTAATATAATTATTTAATTCAGCTTCAGAATATAAAGTAGCAATAGTTTCAAATAAGTAATTAGTAATTTTGATTTCTTTAGGTAACATAATTTAGTTTTTTTTTAGTTTAGTTTTTTGGTTTATGTAAAAGAGGAGGATTTACCCTCCTCTTAATTTTTAAGCTTCTATAATATATGAAGTAATTAATAATTCAGTTAATTGTTTTTCAGTAGCTTCAGATAATAAATTTGTAATTTCAATTTTTCCTAAAGAGTTTCTCTTTCTACTTATTGCAGAGAATTTTCTATTTAAATTTATATTATCATAAGTTAAATCTAAACATCCTAATTCAGTATCTACAACTGAAATTGCTCCCTCTTCTTTTAATAAAGAAATATCTTCTTTTGCATAAGTAGTAAGCATATTAATAGTTTCGATTACTTCTTTTGTGATAGTGTTCTTGATAGTTTGTAACATAATTTTTTAGTTTTTTGGTTTATTTATAGTGTAAAGATACAGTTATAATTGAATAAACTACTACTAAATAAAAAAAACTTTCATTTATTTTAATAAACTTTCGTTTACATGGTTAAACTATTATATTTTTTCATTCAAATAATTAGTAATATGCTCAATAGTTTCCTCATATCCTTTAGAAACAACGGCATAATATCCTCTTTTATTTAAATCTTCTATCCAAATTTTCTGTTCTTTGGATGCATAACATTTACTATTTGCTTTTAATTCTATTGCCATTCCATTATGGATCATAGTAGGATGGTAAATAAAAAGATCAGGAAAGCCCTTAACATATCCAGAAGCTTTCATTTTTTTAGCTACTGATAAACTGGTCCTCATCCCTCCAGAAGAGGCACAATATCTAATCTCAGGAAAATTTAATTTTAACCAAGTAACAATAGCAATTTGTAAATGAAGCTCATCCTGTCTATTTTTCATTATAATAATTTTCTAATTTAATTCCATCATATCTCATTTTTTCAAATGATAATTTTATAATTTTTGATTGATTATAATTATCAGATTTATTATTAAGAAGATTACTTAATCCTCCTCTTTTATTTTTAGGAGTTTTGGTTTTAGAAATAATATTATTATCTGCAATTAATAAACCATGTTTTTTTAATTCATTAGAAATTAAAGAGCCAAAATCATTTATTGGCTTGAAAGCTCCACTATCAACAAAATTATTATATGGTAAAATTAAATTCTCTTTTAAATAATTATAATGTAAATCTTTTTTTTCTTTATCAGTAAGATCAGGTTGAGTTTTTTTAGGTTTATTAGGTTTAGGATTATAAACAGCTGGAGCTGATCTTCCCCAAGCATCATTTAATTTTCTGTTTTTTGCTACTTGAAGTTTGCTCCAATTTAAAAAATGGCTCTTTTGTTCCTTTAAAGATTTAACATCGTCATCTTTTAAAATTTGTTCTGCAATAAATTCTTTTAAAAGATTATTTAAAAAATGAGGAGATAGTTTTAAATGCATAGCAATACTTTCTATCCAGGCTTGATTATTTTTTAATTCAATAACATTAATTAAATCTAATTTAAAATCTTTTTTATTATTAATTTTATTATCTTTTATAATTGTATTATTAGATGTATTATTAATTGTTTTATTATGTTTTAAATTTTCCTCTACCCTGACTTTAACTTTCTTTATAGGCAGCTTATCAGGTTTCTTAAACTCTGATCTTATAACTTTTATAACTCTTGTTCTACCATCAAAAGAAACTTGCTCAACAAATCCCAATCTTTTTAGTTTACTAATTGAAGTTGAGATAGTAGTTTTTGTTACTCCTAAAAAATCTGCAAAGTAATCATTAGAGGCAAAGCATCCTCTCTCATTATCCAGGCTTTCAATCTCTACTAATAAAATTTTCTCTAACCAACTAAGCTTATTATTTAAATAAACATTTTTTGGTATCCATATCCCTAAAAAGTTTCTATCCTTTTGCATATCTTAAAAAGGAAGATCATCAGAATTATTACCCTGTTGAATTTTCTGAGTAGCTTCTTTAGGAATAAAAGTATTTTGCTCTGCATAATGAGATAGCCCATTCTCTTCTACATTCTTTCTCCTTTTAATATCAATGCTTACATAACCTTTATCATTTTTAAGCTCCTGAAGTTGAGCTATTAGCTTATTAACATCAATATCACATTTTAAAATTGTTCCCCAATCAAAAGATTTTTCCCTAAAGAATAATCCATTTATAAAAACCTTATCTACTTTACTCATATTTATTATTTTTAATTATTAACTTTTTTTATATTATCTATTTGTAATTTTAAATCTTCAATTAATTGCATTTGATTATTTTCTCTTTTATTAAATCTCTCTTCAAATACTTTATTAATTGTTGCAGAAGTAACTCCTAATTCAAATTGTGCTTTAGAGATTGCCATACCAGTTTTAGTAATAAAATCACAAATACGATCTTTATCTTTTTTAGTAAGAGATTTAAATTGTTTTATTTTTCTACCTTTACTTTTTATCATCAATCAACTCATCTAAATCATTAACAGTTAAATCAGTTATTCTACTAATAGCTCTTAACTGATCTAA
>TARA_R110000744_G_scaffold78514_4_pt1 | contig 31823 bp, 23 predicted proteins | sample TARA_R110000744 | Tara Oceans TARA_R110000744 (sample SAMEA4398083) | marine metagenome | biome: Polar Biome; feature: [DCM] deep chlorophyll maximum layer (ENVO:01000326); material: water (ENVO:00002006), including particulate matter (ENVO:01000060) such as... | depth 36 m | reverse complement strand
GAAGTTAGAGCATTAGCATCAAAAACGGCAGAAGCAACAGAGCAAATTGGCGCCATGCTTAATCAAATTAATGAGCAAACTATTGATACGACTAACGTCATGGAACAAGTGGTTCAACAAAGCCACAGCATCGTTAGCTCGGTAGGTAAGCTGGCAGACTCATTAAACGATATCAATGAGCAAATGGCTGAATCGTCTAACGCGAGTAATCAAATTAGTAATGAGTTACAAGAACACAATGTCACCAGTGGTGAAATTTCATCTGCTATCGAAAATTTACATAATTTTCTGCTAGAAAAAAGTAAGGAAACGCATACTGTTTCCGATAAAGCCGCCGGTTTATGCCAAAGTACAGAGTCAATATTTATAGATCTGGCAGAATTTAAAACCGGTTCTGTGGTGGAAAAAATATGCCAACAAGCACAACATGCTGCAGAACAAGTAGCGACACTATTCAGTGAAAAAATAGCGACCAACGAGATCAGCCAACAAGCTTTATTTAATTTTACTTATCAAGTTATTACTAACACCGAACCACAAAAGTATCACAGCAGTTTTGATGTGTTTACCGACAAACATTTACCTGCGATTCAAGAGCCTATTTTAGATAAAAATCCTGAAATAATTTATGCTGGAGCTGTAGATATTAATGGTTACTTTCCAACTCATAATCATTGCTTTTCAAAACCGTTAACAGGAAATTTTGCCACTGACACTGCCAACAATCGCACGAAGCGAATATTTGACGATAGTACCGGTATTCGCTGTGGTAAACATCGGCATAAATTTCTTTTACAAACTTATAAACGTGACACGGGAGAAGTAATGCACGATGTTTCTGCCCCCATCATTGTTAATGGTCAACATTGGGGCGGCTTCCGCATTGGTTTTAATGCACATCAAAGTAAATAGTCACTATTTTTTTACATTAATTTTTTATGAATATTTCAATTGTACTATGTCTATTGGCTAAAAATTTAGTATGGTGTCTGTGAGCTTAAGCCGTATTTAATGAATCTAAGTAGAGGGATCAAGATGAAATTATTTAAACAATTAACGCTATCAGTCATTGTTTTTTCTAGTGTTTTATCAAGCTTTACATCAGCACATGAAATGGAAATCACCGCCAAGTCTCAAGTAATATCACCCGACAGTAAACTTCACACTTACCAAGGCGATGTCAGAATTGCTTTCGCCAACGGTAACTTATCAACTAAGTCTAGCCATGCTTCTTTTCAAAATGGAAAAACCGTGATGGAAGGTGATGTAGAAATTATTCTCAGTAATGGTGTAGCTAAAACCCAGCGTGTAACATTTATACCGTCGCAACAAGGGCTAATAGCTAAAATGGACAAAGTTACTTTTACCTACAAATAGAGTTAACTTGAGCTGAACGGCGGTTAATTCACAAACCTACCGCCCTATTATGATGTTGAATGTTCAGCTATACACTTGCCATATACATTAGTCGTTAGCAACTAATGCTAGCCTTAATTGATTTAGTGCGTCTATCGCGAAACCTTGATCATAAAAGTATACTATTTCTCCTTTATTATTTAACAGTACTACCCTAGTGTTTGAGATGTTTTCGTTACCAGTAAACGTCTGAATTTTTTCACCGTCATCATAAATAGTAACCACCCCTTGCCATAAAGGTTTTGGAATACCCGCGCGCATGCCATTATCAATAACGGTACTAAACATTTCTGGAAATAACCCTTGAATAGTCGGAACTTCATACACTTTTATTTGTGTATTGGTAACATCTAACGCTATTAACCAGCGATCAATATCAAATTGTGAATTTTGCACGTAACCGATGAGCAACAGCGTGAAGTCATCAGTTAAATCCGTGGGAATAGATAATGATTTTTTTTCTAATGTTGTGCCGACAACGGTGGGAAATTGTTGCCCGGTAATGTCTTTATTCGGATACTCGCTGCTACAACCAGCCAACAACAAAAAACCAACGATATAGCTTATGATACGCATTTTTAATTTCTCCCTTACTACTTTAAAGGTTAATACGTATAAATTGCTGTTTTGGTTCACTCACTAGCAGATAAAAGCTATCGCTACCGTCTTATTCGTCTGTATTATTTTGCTTAAGTTCTCTTAATCGTTCCCGATATTTATCACGCGCTAATGCTTGCATGTCAGTGACGGCATCGCTTTCGTCAACTATTTCACGGCCTAGCAGGGTTTCAATAGCGTCTTCTAAAGTAACTATGCCTGAGGTTTGACCATATTCATCTTCTACCGAGTAAATATGGATATGATTTTTTATGAACATATCTAGCAACTGCTGCACCGGTAGCTTTTCAGATACAGCCGTTAATGGAATAACAAAGTTACTAATGGCTTCATCGCCATGACCACTGCGTTCGGCTTCATACAAGTCGCCTTTAATCACTTTGCCGGTAATATCATCGATGGTGTTACCGTAAACAGGTATTCGGGTAAATTGCCGAGTTAGCTCATGATTTAGCGCGGCTGTAACGGTTATATCCTGATGCAACATGTGAACTACGGTGCGTGGTGTAAATACGTCTCCAGTGCGTAATTCGTGCAAGTTGAGAATGTTTGATAAGTATTCATTTTCTTGTGAGAACAGACTGCCGTCTTTATAGCCCAGAGACGCTAATGCAATAATTTCTTCACGCGTAATTTCGTTTTCTCTACCTTGCTTAAATGAGCGCGTTAATCGAGTAGACAGCCAAACAAGAGGATAGACGATCTTTACTAACCAAGAAATTACATAAGCAGAAGGTATAGCTAAATTACGCCAGAATGTTGCCCCTAGCGTTTTAGGAATAATTTCAGAAAAATATAAAATAACCAGTGTCAGCATTACCGCGATTAAGGTTTCCCACTTTTCGCCAAATATCCCAATAGCCTGAGACCCCACACCGGCTGCGCCCATGGTATGAGCAAAGGTGTTGAGAATTAATATACTGGCAAGCGATTCTTCTAGTCGTGTTTTTACTTTGGCTAAAACCACACCATTTTTTGGCTTTCTGGTTTGCATTTGCTCTACAAAGCTAGGTGTTATCGATAAGAGGACCGCTTCTAGCACTGAGCATAAAAAAGACACTCCAATAGCAATGGCTAAATAAATAAAAAGTAAAGTCACGTAGGTCGTCCATCTCTATGAGTTTGTATTTAACTTATAAATAGCATATCACATGTAAGAAAATAGCGTGCTTCCAGTAATGCGGTTGTTGGTGTTTTTCAAGGCTTACGACGATAATTTGTACACAATTAGAGTGAGATTAATTAACTATTACCATTTTAGTTTCGAGGCTGGAATAAACTGACTAAATTTGAATGAATTCAAAGGGCTTATTTTTCAGGAGTCGCATTTAGAAATTTAAGAAAAGAAGTGAGCTTAACGCAAAAGTCACTCGTAGAGAAATTTGTATCAATCGAGAAACCATAGTCGCTTTTGAAAATGAACAGCCAAAAATCATCAATTCACTCCCCCTTTAAATGGTAAATTCTTGCTGGTACATTTTTCAAATATTAGTGTCTGAATCGAGTCAAACCTCGTTTAAATCACAGGTGATGGAGTGCTTTCACCTGTGAACTCAAATTGACTAACATGTTATAAAGTCTATCATCGAGATTTAACTAGAGGTTAATAACCTTTGTTTGTCTCAAATACAGATACTTTAAAAGCCTTCTAGAACCAATTTACCTATTGATTTACCAGACTCTAACTCTTGGTGTGCTGCTCTTAAGTTTTTTGCATTAATGGTGCCTAAATTTTTACCTATCGTGGTTTTGATATAACCTTGTTCTATAAGCTCAGCGACACGATTTAATAAACGACCTTGTGCTTCAACATCAACGGCATTAAACATCGAACGAGCAAACATGAATTCGATATGAAACGACAAACTTTTCGGTTTAATTTTCATAATGTCGAGTGGCGTTGTAGGATCATCAATAATAGCAATTTTTCCAAACGGTACTAACAAATCGATGTAACTTTCAAAATACGAGCCCGTGCTATTTAAACTCGCGACATGAGTAACTTGTCCGATACCTTCACTAGCGATCAAGGCATCAATTTGTGCTTGTAACGGTTTGCTGTGATCAACCACGTGATCGGCACCTAATTTTTTCACCCAGTTTTTTGAGCTTTCACGGGAAGCTGTGGCAATAATGGTTGCACCGGTAATTGCTTTTGCCAGTTGCACTAAAATAGAGCCCACGCCACCTGCAGCACCAACCACTAAGAGTACTTCGTTAGACTTACCAGTACTTGTTGGCGCTTGTTGCTTAATCGTTAAATGCTCAAATAACATTTCCCACGCGGTAATCGCCGTAAGTGGCAGCGCTGCAGCTTCTGCATCAGATAAGCTTTTTGGCTTTTTACCGACAATGCGTTCATCAACCAACTGATATTGGGCATTACTACCTGAACGTGTAATGTCGCCAGCATAGTAAACCAAATCGCCCAAAGCAAAGTCGCCAACATCAGCGCCCAAAGCAACCACCTCGCCCACGGCATCCCAACCCAATACTTTATATTCACCTTCATTGGCTTCCGCTTTTAGGCGTACTTTGTAATCGACCGGGTTAACCGCTATTGCTGATACTTTCACTAATAAATCACGGCCGCTAGCAACCGGTTGTGGTATTTCTATATCCATTAACGACGCTACATTATTTACAGGTAACGATTGAGTATATCCAATTGCTTTCATCATTTTCTCGCTTATTTGTTGGCTTGCTTATTGTCTTGTGTGCGCACCTGCGCTTTAACTTGGGCACATAATAGCGCTTGATTTACTACAGATAAACAGCATAATAATTGAATCATTATCAATATATATTTGACAATATGCAGTTAGCTGACCTTCAGGTTATTCTTAAAGTAGCAAAATTTCGCAGTATTACCGACGCCGCAGCAAGTTTAAATATGCAAACCGCTACAGCAAGTGCCGCTATTAAGCGAGTAGAACGGACGCTAGGTGCTGACTTGTTTATCCGCACCACTCGCAGCTTACGTTTAAGTAGCGCTGGAGAGCGTTATATTCCGCATTGTCAGCAAGCTTTAGACATGCTTGATCAAGCAAAGCAACACGTCAAAGATGACCTTGATATTGTTGATGGCGAACTACGTATCGGTATATCGTCTGATTTGGGCCGTAATATTGTAATTCCTTGGTTGGATGAATTTATGCAAATCCACCGCGCAGTCAGCTTGAAAGTTAACCTCAGTGATAGCAATATCGACTTCTATCGCGACTCAATCGATATTGCGTTACGCTACGGTTCGCCCACCGACTCAAATATGTATGGTTTTAAAGTTTGTAATGTCCCACGCTTGTTGTGTGCGAGCCCGGATTATTTAGCACGGCAAGGTATGCCGAAACATCCACATGACTTAGTGAAATATCACGGACTTTTCTATCAAATTAGCGACATAATTCACGATGTTTGGCACTTTAGTCACAATGACGATAAGTTTAAAATTAAAATGAGAGGTAATCGTGCTGGTAACGATGGCGACCTTGTAAGGCGATGGTGTGTTGCAGGACATGGGCTCGCGACGAAGTCGGCATTAGACGTTGCCAGTCACTTACTCTCGGGTGATCTAGTCAATGTTTTACCTGACTATCACCCCACAGCCACTGAGTTATGGATTATTTGTCCTAGCCGACAATCAATAACACCCGCGGTACGCTTGTTACGTGATACCTTTCGCACAAAATGCCAAACAATTTTGCTGCAATTGGTTAATGAGGGAATTTTAACGAGCGATGTATTGACATAAACTAAATAAAAATCGTAGTTAGACGACACTATGGCGCATCAATAATAATGATTTCACTGTCTGCTATTGCGCTTAGCGTTATTAACTTTGTTTAGGTCATTTTTGCGCCATCGCCTTTTAACATATTAACGTTTTGTTTTTTGTCTAGCACCGTAAATTCACCTCGCGAAGCAATAAAATAGGCTTGATGGTTTATCGTATGATTTAATAGCTGATACTAAGCATAGTTAAAAATGTTATCCCAATGGGTATCCAATATGATTTTAGCTTCATCTAAAGCGATGGCGGTATAAACATCATGATCTAATTTAACTAACTGCATACGCTCAAGCTTGCCTAATGCGTCGGCAATTTCAAAGTCCAATTCACATTGATACTTTTCTTTAAACCAGCACTCTATTTGCTCGTCTAACGCCTCTGCAGTTAAACCAACTTTGCAATTAAGTAAAAAACTATAAGCCAATATTGCTTCTTTAAAATCTTCCTCTTCCGCAGCGTCTATCAGGGTATGAAAAACACCGGCATTATTATCAAGGTTTTTAAAATATAAGTTGTCAGATAGCGCTTTCATAAACTTAATTTTTCTATTTTTAAATTTACTCCATTCTTTAAAAATAAAGCCTGCAAAAACCCCTAGCCCGATAGCGAAAGAGATAAAGTGTTGTTGGGTCATCTCTACCGCTTCTTTGTGCCAACCAATCCAAAACCCCATTAATGCCGCCAATAACAAAATTGAAGCACCTAATTTAGTGACTAACACTACTGCGCCACCAACAACGGCAGAAGCGCCAATAAAAGCTTTATCAATCGGCCGCATACGTACTTCGCTATTCGGAAATAGCATTTCTAAATCGGCTTTTGGTACATTCTGGAAAAGCTTAACTATAGTTGAACCGGGCTCAAAGCCAAACAAGGCTTTTTTCTTCCGGTCAAAATGCGCTTTATCTTTAAAAGTAATATAAATTGCTACGCGGTCATAGTTAGTAAAATTAAGCGTTTGTTTGCGCAGGCCAAATAGCGAAGTAATGGTTTCAGTTAATTGCGACTCGCCTCGACGATAGAAAACCACTTGTTCAAAGTCATCAAACTCAACTTCCAGCCTAACTTTAAATAAAGACTCTTCGGTTAAGGCGTCTTGTAAATCTTGCTCAGTAATTTTTTCAAAATTGGCTGCATTTAAAACGCTGGCAAAATTCTCTGCAAAGCGAGCCTGACACTGGGATTTTTGCTCAGGTGTGTAGGGTTCAAGTTGCTTAGTATCAGCATTGGGGTCAAATGGCGCATAGTCGTTTTTTAGTGATTCTAACGTTTGATGATATTCAACATGAAGCGAATTCGACAGCAAGTCACAAAATTGTCGAAATGATAATGCTGAATCATCTAGTTTGAGTTCTCGTAAGCACATTTCAACAATGTCTTGTTTTCTATAAGGTATAAACCGATCGGCAGCCATAGCACAATATCAACTAATGTCAGATAGTTAGAGTGTAAGGTAAATTGTTATATATTGGAATGTGAATATGTGATGGCCGTAAAGCGACGTTTGATAATTAATGAATTTATTGATTAACGCTTAAACCTAGCTGAAGTAGCTGAACTTTTAATGACATAGAATAACTAAAGGTTAAAATTAGCCATATTTACTGCTTTACCGAGTTACATTGTGGGCTTAAGGCAATTATAATATGAGCATGCCTAGCCCATAGCGATAAAAGGAATATATATGAATATTACCAGAGAGCAAGTTTTCGTCTGGAGTAGAAAAATCAGGCTTTTCCATTGGATAAATGTTATCGCCATTTTATTACTCATTGCTATTGGCACTATTATCTTGAATGGCAAAATGTTTGGCGTTAGCACTGACGGGAAAGTCTTGTTAAAAACTATCCATGTGATTGTTGGCTATGTGTTTGCCAGCAACTTAATCTTTCGATTGATTATTGGATTTGTCGGAAAAAGTGATGAACGTTGGCATAAAACCCTCCCTTTTAATAAAGGCTTTAAAGCTGAACTTATTGAATTTAAGCAAGGTAAAAAGCTGGCCTACAAAGGTCATAACCCGGCTGGTAAGTTAATGATATTAGCACTATTGTCGTTAATGACAGTGCAAATGATCTCAGGATTGGTAATCGCTGGTACTGACATTTACTATCCCCCTTTTGGTAACTATTTTGTGGAAAGTATCGCTATTGATAAAGACAATATAGCCGCGATAAAACCTTATTCAAAAGTGAATGTAGATGAAGCGTCTTATCAAGCCATGAGAGAGGTACGAAAACCGTTTATTACCGCGCATGTCTATGTTTTTTACTGTCTGTTATTTCTTATTCCACTACATATTATTGGTGTAATTATTGCTGAACGTCGGGAAAAGACGGCAATCGTTTCTGCAATGTTCTACGGCTATAAATATCTCCCTAAAGATGTTACTAATGACAGAACTAAGGATAGTTAAGCATGATTTCGCATTGACATTAATGATTACGCGCCCATAAAACGTACATAAAAACAGCAGTTTTTGTGTTCTTTTTATGGCTATATTCTATGGTCCCTGCTAACCTTTCCTCACATTGATAAATTGTTTTTACTTACTCGTCGTTCACTGGCTTAAATATAAAACAATCGTAGTTATTGATTTTCAATCAGTACCTATTTTCTAGAAGAAAGTCTATCATGTTGTTTATAAAGGATAAAACATTCATACCATAGTCATCTTCCTACGTTAAATTATCAATCTAACTAAAGCTAATAATAGCCTTTACATGATTAATTTTCTGAGGATTACAACATGTCAAACCGTTTCATTTTATCATTAATTACAGCTACTGTATTAACTGGCTGTGGTGGTTCATCAACAAGTGACTCCGCACCAGAAACTCCAGCGCCAACGCCACCCCAACCTACAACAACTACAACGGCAACTACAGGTGTTATCACCGGGTTTGGTAGTGTATTTGTTAATGGGGTTGAATACGAAACTGATGCAACCACGATCACTACAGATGATAACGATGGTGCAAGTGAAGCCGATTTACAAGTAGGCATGGTTGTAACACTCAGTGGCGAAGTAAATGAAGATGGCACCACAGGAAATGCCAACGCTATTCATTATGACGAACAATTAAAAGGTCCTGTAGAGAGTATTGATTTATTTGCAAACAGCATAACAATACTCGGACAAACTATTGTTTTTGATGACTTAACAAGCTTTGAAAACGTTGTTGTGGCTGATCTTAATCCTGGTGACATTCTTGAAATTAGCGGTTATTTCAATGCCAATGGCGACCTTTACGCCACACGTATAGAAAAAGAAACCGAACAAACTCGATTAAAAATTCAAGCACGTATTACATCTTTAAATACCGCCAATAAAACATTCGAGTTAAATGGGTTAACTATCGATTATAGCTCTGCAATATTTAAAGACTTTGTTGAAGCAGATTTAGTTGATGGACAACAAGTTCGTGTTAAAGGTGATTATTCAGCCTTAACCGCTGGCGTATTGGTGGCCAGTGAAATAAAGCTTAAAGATAAAAATGAAAATCATGATGAAGGTGATAACCGGCATGTAGAAGGTTTTATCACGAATTTTGAATCTTCGAGTAGCTTCAAAGTAGATGGCATCGCGATTATTATTGATGATAATACCGAATTTAAATATGGCGATGCTAGTGCTTTAAAGGCAAATGTTAGCGTTAAAATTAAAGGTGAATTCAATGCCGATGGTGCTTTAGTCGCGAAGAAAATTCGTATCGAAAACAAAACAAATTTAAAGATTGAAGGCGCTATTGAAGCTATTAACTTAGATTTAAGCACAGTAACCGTATTAGGTGTCGAGTTTGAAATAAACAACCAAACCAAAATGAAAGATGAGTCAGATGACGACGAACGTTTCTTTGATTTAACCGACTTGGCCATTGGTGACTTTGTAGAGCTAAAAGGTTTTGTCGATAGTGAAGGAAAAAATATAGCCACTAAAGTGCAGCGTGAAAATGAAGATGAAAACGTTGAAGTAGAGCTAAAAGGTAAAGTAAGTAACATTGAAAACTTTAGCTTTAGCCTTGTTGGCGTAACGGTTACTACCGACGAAAATACAAAGTTTGAAGGAACAAGTGGTAATGACGTAAGCCAAGCAACATTTTTCGAACAACTCGAAAATGACATGTTAGTCGAAGTAGAAGGTCAGTTAATAGACGGTATTTTTGTCGCCCAAAAGATTGAAATAGAAGAACATGACGACGATGACAGTAGTGATAGTGAAAATAACCGAACGGAGTTTAAAGGTGTTGTTGAAGCCGTAAATGAAGACTCTCTTGTTGTTTCAGGTCATCAGGTTTTAACGAGTCAAACCACTAAATTTAAAGTGGATGATGAACGGGTTTCAGCTGAACTATTTTGGTCTGCGGTTGCGATTGATGATCAACTTGAAATTAAAGGCACTATCGACCTACAAGGTATTATTACAGCAAAATCAATAGAACTTGAGCATTAATAAAACTTTAATAAAGTCAGTGTGGGCAGTTTTGATAAAGGTCATCTATTTTTTCAATCAAATCTGCTCACACATTTTGCATCATTTTGTGTAACTTTAAATACACTCACGCTTAACGGTCATCAAAAGAATAAACTTGAATGCCGTTTATATTTTTAGCCAAGCTGAGATAATTATTTAACACGCTAAATCAGCACATTACGGCTTAAAATTTGACAGTTCCTCAATCAAGGGGCTATCTTTATCTAAGTCTTAACTGATTGATAAAAAATTTTATTAACTGTATACATTGAGTAAATAAGGAACGCTTTCTCATGCTTTATCACAGGTACATAGGAGTGAAGATTAGGCTGCGGGGATTGAAATTAACTATACTAATAGCATTATTCTCGATAGTTAATCACAGCGCTTTTGCTAACGAATTGTACGTGTGCTCTGCATATAATTCTGGCCCCTTCATCATAGACGAAAAAAACCGCGTGGGTTTGGTATATACCTTTACTGATTTCTTAAATAAACAAGCACAAGGGAAATATAGCTTTGAGGTCTTAATATTACCTCGAGCTCGCTTATTAATTGAGTTGCGCTTAAGCAATCATTGTATTGTGCCTTTTGTATCTTATAAATGGTTTGATCCTAATAAGCAGCTTTTTTACTGGAGTCAGCCCATAATCAAAGATGCTAATGTCATCTTATCTTCTCAAAAAAATAAATTAGAAAGCATTTCAAAAGAACGAGTGGCCGGAATGAAAACTAGCCAAGTTATTGGTTTTTTTGACGATCAAATTGAAGCATTAATAAGTGAAAACACAGTGATCGCATTCAATACTTTATCACTAGAAAAAAGTGTCGGCATGGTCGCACGCAAGCGAATAGACTTTATAGTTTCAGGCAAAATTCCGCTGCAATATTTAATCCACAAACAGCATATTCAAGACCAGATTTATTTGAGTAAATATAAAACTATTAGCTTCGACCGCTCGGTTTTTGTGCCAATATCTAAGCCGACATTAAGTGCATTTATAGAGGAGCAAGTAGGCCTATTCAAAACATCAGTTGAATGGCAGCAAGCAAAAACTGAATTTGGAATTGATGAGAGTGAGTAAGAAACTATGAATTTTCAAGGATGATGATTTTTTAATTCGGACTTTTAGGACTTACTATTATGTCGAGAATAACTCATTATTGAATGAGTCTATTTATAACCTCAGATCCCTGTTAGGCCTTTTTAACATAAGCTGACGTCTAGTAATATCCAAGCGTGTGATCACTTAGAATAAACTTGACGCCAGTTTACGTGTATTCTTACCATGGTTTAAAAGCAAAGCTAGTCTTTACGATATTAATTTATGGCGCCATAGCAGTAATAAACCTGCACCTAGCAATAATAACGTAGCAGGTTCTGGGATTTGTGTATTAGGCGACTCGAACGTTGCTGAGGCGATAAATAACTGCTCAAAACCATTATTAATATTTTTTCCAAAACCGCTTAATTCTCCAGTACAAATTTCATCTCCAGCTAATCCAAAACCAGAATCACAGCCCAAGCGAAGGTCAATACTCATAGTGAAGTTATTCAAATTCAAAGTGCTATCAAATAACCCTTTTAATAAAGAATTTAGTTCTGGTGCAACTATTGCGTATGCAGCATTATCGGCACCTAAATTATGGTTGATAGGACCAACATCAGCAAGAGCACTGTTACAAGATACTGGTGTTGGCGGAGTTGTATCTGTATCAATACATAGCGGTCCTCCGGAAAGGACATAGTCGGTTCCAGTATTGTTTCCTATAATTGGACCAGAGCCATCTGACGTGTAATCAGTTGGATCACCGAAAAAGGTCCCTCCACCTCCTTCACTCACTAGGCCATATGCTCCATTGTTATTAGTAAAATCGAACACCCCTATCTCAGCACCATTATTGTCTGTTACCTTCACTTGTGCCCAACCTGCTAGGCTTTGCAAATTTCCCCCGTTTAAGTTGTTATTGTTGAAAAAAAACACCATGTCTTCCCCGGCAAGATAAGCTTCAAGTGCTGTAAGAGAAGTGTCCCAAGTCGCATCATTGTCGCCAAAAAAAGAACTTACTTGTGAAGGATCTGATGTTCCGCCCGTGGAAAAAAAATTAGAACCACTGACACCTGAAGGGGTTGAATAAGCATCGTCCATACCAGAAAAATTGGTATTAATTGGATTACCGTTAGATCCTGTTGCCACTACAACTAAGTCAGAAATTTGACCAGGTGAAGAAGGTACATTTATTCCGGCAATCGGTAGTGAATAAGAGTTGAAATCACCATAAGTGACATAACCCTGGCCAGCCAGATCAATTAGCGCTGCCTGGCTGTTTAGGCTTAGGGCTAGGCCTAAAATCGTTAATATTTTTGTATATTTCATTATAAATCCTCAGACAAATGGAATTATCTAAGCAACTTATACCTCTTAATTAAATTGCTACTATTTTTAACAGCAGAATATTCATCAGTTATGTGTGTAAAGCATAATTGATACCAGATCTAATAAGCACTTGAAAATGACTATATTTACAAAAACCCTATTTTCTAAAGCGTGTTGTATTGTAAAAAAACCTGACAGTTATTAGACAATTTAATAGCTGTTATCAGACCTGTTAATCTACAAATAAAGTAAAAACCTTGTTCAATTATTTTCTTGCTAGAGCTAACTTAGGATAAATGAATTAAAGCTCTTGCTATATAATTTCTGATAAAATTTCCCGAAATCATTGTAGATCATTTATCTAATCCCCTCGTAAAATGATGCGTTCCTTATTATTGATGACGATTTACAAACAAAAATTTGCGTTATTTGGACTAAAATAAATTATTTTAGAGTAAAGGCTTTACTTTTAGAGCTGTTGCTCTATAATGACATTGTTCTCGTTAGAACACCTGTTGTATTAATTTTGAATTTAGCTTCCCCAAGCTTCTATACCGATGGCCCCTTTAGCCATCGGTTTTTTTCTGCCTAAAATTCGATCTTAACTTTCTCCTATGACAAATTAATCACAATTATCTGCTTAAGCTGCTAATGCTTTTTAGGCTCGTCTGCACAATGCCAAGCGACAAATTTCCATGATTTCTTATCTTTAACTAGTACATCGCTACAGCGGCCATGCATAACTTTTTGATCACCTTTTTTAGAAGTAGTGCCATTGGAATAGTAATAATGAGCAACTGCAGTGTCACCATGTACAACAATTGCAGTCGGGCTATACTCTGCAACATTATTAATGGTTCCATCTTCAAGACTAAATTTTTCCCAGCGTTTTATTGCGCTCCGACTACGAGGCATTGGCGTACTACTGCCCCAAACTATCGCGTCTTCGGTTACCCATTTATCAGTCCAATTGTTATCACGTTTGTCAATATCTTCATATGAGGCTAAAACAATGTTCCAGACTTCAGTTTGTTGTTTATTCCAACTTTCGGCATGCGTGCTAAAAGCTGCAATAGTAAAGATTAATGCTATGGTAAGTTTAACGTTCATTTTTCTGATCCTTGTTGATGTTTCGACAAGGCTTACTAAACAACTCACTTCTAAGTAAACTCTAATTTGCGATTATCGCTCATTAAATATAGCAGCTTTATATTTTTAGGCTTTTTTATGCTTAAAGTGATCAGTGCTATGAAATTAATTACGCTTACTTAGAATGAGCTATTATTTACTTCAACAGGTATTAACTCTCACTTACCTTGTTATATGGAATTTATGCTCAATATAGATTCAATACAATGGCGAATTAATCCTTAACTTTCCGGTCTATTGTTAAGCTGTAATGATCAGGATAATATTTAATTTATTTTTTGTATCAATAAGTCATTAATCGCCATCAAGCTACTCAGGAGTGCTTATGTCACAATATACAAAATCAAGCGAAGCTGTTGCTGCGTTAACCGCTGAGCAATATCGTGTTACCCAAGAAAGCGGTACCGAACGTCCGTGGACTGGAGAACTATTAGAAAATACTGCACCTGGTATTTATGTTGATGTTGTTTCAGGAGAGCCTTTGTTCGCCTCTGCAGATAAGTTTGACGCTGGCTGTGGTTGGCCTAGTTTTAGTAAACCTATTGAAAGCACAAATGTAAGTGAACTTACCGACGATACTCATGGCATGGTGCGAACAGAAGTTCGCTCTAAATATGGTGACAGCCACTTAGGCCATGTATTTAACGATGGTCCTGTTGCACAAGGTGGCTTACGGTATTGTATTAATTCTGCTTCTCTTAAATTTATTCATCGTGACCATATGATCGCTGAAGGTTATGAAGCCTATTTACCACAAGTTGAGGGATAAAATATGACCATTGAAAGAGCCGTACTAGCGGGTGGTTGCTTTTGGGGCATGCAAGATTTAATACGTAAATTACCTGGCATTACTAACACGAGTGCTGGTTATACTGGTGGCGATGTTAAAAATGCGACTTACCGAAATCACGGCAACCATGCTGAAGGCCTTGAAGTGTATTTTGATAATACTGTGATCGGGTATCGAAAAATTTTAGAACTATTCTTCCAAATACATGATCCTACGACAGAAAATAGACAAGGTAATGATCTTGGCAGTGAATATCGCTCGGCAATTTATTATACTAGCCCAGAGCAAAAATCTATCGCTGACAAAACCATAGCAGATGTTAATGCTTCTGGTTTGTGGCCGGGAAAAGTGGTTACTGAAGTAGAACCTGTTGGCGACTTTTGGCAAGCTGAAGTTGAGCATCAAGATTATTTACAGCGTGTACCCAATGGCTACACTTGCCATTTCCCACGAGCAGATTGGGTGCTACCTGAAAAATAACCGTAAAGTGGCAACAAGCAAAGTTGGGCTAGGCGGCGGATGTCATTGGTGTACCGAAGGCGTATTTGCATCATTAAATGGCATTGTAAAAATCAATCAAGGCTGGATAAGCTCTACAGGTACAAATACGCAATTTTCTGAAGCCATTGAAGTATATTTTGAGCCAGATGTTATTTCATTAATCGATTTGATCAGCATTCATTTACATACACATGCTTGTACTGCTGATCATTCAATGCGCAGTAAGTATCGTTCTGCTGTTTATACATATAGTGATGAACAAGCAGAACAAAGCGATGCTATTTTACGTGAATTACAACCTGACTTTGAAGAAAGTATAATTACGAAAGTGTTACCTTATCAGGAGTTTAAAGCCAATAAAATAGAGTTGACTGATTATCTTTACTCCGCGCCAAGCCGACCTTTTTGCCAACAATATATTCACCCAAAACTACAACTGTTAATACAACGTTTTAGCAAACATGTGAATTATGAAAAGTTAGTCACTGCGGGTATCGAGTTCACGAGGAATTAATCTATTGGGAATAACAACATCTTTATCACGCTATGCCTAGTAAGCTGAAAACAAAAACGCCCCGATAATTCGAGGCGTTTTTATATTCAATTATGTTGCCATTACTCTTCGGATAAAGGCTCTTCGCTTGATTCACTTAACGCTTGAATGTTCTCGTCTTGGAACCAATCGCAAATCACTTTATCAGCCTGCTCTGAGCCTGTGCGTTTTAACGACGAAAACGCCTGCACCTTAATATCAGCATTGAGTGCTGCTAATTCTTTTTTAACAAAATGTACTTGCGCGCTAACTTTACCTTGAGAAAGCTTGTCACTTTTTGTTAGTAGCGCTAAAACGGGTAAATCACCGTCTGCAGCCCATTGAATCAGATCCATATCAAGATCTTTTAACGGGTGACGAATATCCATTAATATCACTAGACCTTTCAAACATTCTCGCTTTTCCAGGTATTCACCTAGAGCTTTTTGCCATTTTTTCTTCATTTCCATAGGGACTTTGGCAAAACCATAGCCTGGCAAATCGACTAAACGCTTGTTTTCGGCAATTTCAAAAATGTTAATAAGCTGAGTTCGTCCCGGTGTTTTACTGGTACGCGCAAGGCTTCTTTGATTAGTTAATGTGTTTAACGCACTTGATTTACCTGCGTTAGAGCGACCTGCAAAAGCAACTTCAATACCACTATCTGCGGGTAAACGACGGATATCGGGTGCGCTAAGGGTAAAAGTCGCTTTGCTTAGATGAATGGCTGTAGATGACAAGGTTTAGATCCAACGATATAAATAAAAACCGCATTATATCGTTTTTTCACATTAAAGATGCAATTGTATTCAGTTTTTGCTAAAAAAATTAGCTAAAAATCCCTCTAAAGTGCGTTAATGGTGTATGATGTTGCCGATTTTTCGGCTTATTGAATGCATTCAATAAAAAAACACAAAAGCATGTTGAGAGTTTTGTTATGAAACATATTTTAACTTCGTTAATTTTAACACTATTAAGCATTAATATTGCTGTAGCTGCGTCGGGCGATGCAGACGCAGGTAAAACTAAGGCAGCTACTTGTGCTGCGTGTCATGGTTCAAATGGCATTGGCGCTAGCGATACATTCCCTAACTTAGCCGGCCAACATTCAGATTATATTGTTAAACAGTTAAAAGCATTCAAATCAGGCGACCGTAAAGATCCACTCATGGCCCCTATGGCTGCAGCTTTATCTGAGCAAGATATGGCTGACGTTGCAGCATATTTTGCCGGCCTACCACACGATGGCGGAAGTCAAGATTCTGGTTCTGCAAGCGCAGGCACATCAACTAGTTCAGCTCCTGTGGCATATGTACCAAACCCTGCTGCAGGTAAAAGCTTATACGAATTAGGCGATGCTTCTCGCAATATTGCCTCATGTATTGGCTGTCACGGTAGTGAAGGTAACAGCGAAGTTTTAATTTACCCTAACTTGGCTAACCAACACCCAGAATACATCGCTAAACAGTTAATGAACTTTAAAAATAAAAGTCGTGTTAACTACGCTATGAATCAATTTGCTGGCAACATGACCGAAGATGACATCGCTGATATGGCGGCTTATTTTGCCGACCCTGCTGCTGTTGCTAACGTAGTTTCTCGTAAAATAATGCCAGCAGCGCCTATCACCGATGAAGTAATAGCAGGTAAAGCTAAGTCTGCTACTTGTGCTGCTTGTCATGGTGCTGACGGTAACAGCCCTGTTGCTATTTACCCGAAACTTGCAGGCCAAAGCGCTGATTACATCATAAAACAGTTACAAGAATTTAAAGCAGGCACTCGTAAAGACCCTGTAATGGGGCCTATGGCTGCCGCGTTAAGTGAACAAGACATGTTAGAAATTGCCAGTTATTATGGCGCTCAAAAAATTGCAGTAGCAGAGCTAGCAGGATCTGATATTGGTAAGAAACTTTATTTTGGTGGTAATGTTAAACGTAAAATCACTGCTTGTGTTGCTTGTCATGGTGTTAATGGTAAAGGCATGAATAAAGCAGGCTTCCCAACTATTGCAGGCCAAAATGAAGCTTATTTAAAAGCGCAGTTAATGAACTTCAAAAAAGGCCAGCGTAATAACGATTACAACACCATGATGCAAAGTGTTGCAGCTAAACTTTCAGTTAGCGATATGGATGAGTTAGCGAAATTTATGGCGTCAATGAAGTAAATTTAACGTTTTAATTACTAACATTTATGACCATCAAAAAAGCAGCGTATATCGCTGCTTTTTCGTATTTATAGGTAAAATTTTTAAAAGCGCAGCTAAACAATTCGTTGATTTTATTCATGTCATTATTTCACAATCATTAAATTCGTGTAGAATGCCAAATCAACATAGTTAGCAAATTATTAGAAGTAAACCATTTATCGTGTTTACGACAAGCAGAGACTCAATCAATGAAAAAATTTATCATTACTATTTTATTAGGATTAAGTGCAGTCGCTACAGCCAATGCAGCTGAAGGTAACGCAGAAGCAGGTAAAGGAAAATCAGCTATGTGTGCTGCTTGTCATGGCTCTGACGGCAATAGTCTTGTTCCTATGTACCCTAAAATAGCTGGGCAAAGTGCTAGTTATTTGGTTAAGCAATTAGCTGAATTTAAATTAGGCATGACATCAGGTGGTAAATCTGGTCGTGTTGATCCTGTAATGGGTGGCATGGCTATGACACTTAGCGAACAAGACATGGCCGACGTTTCAGCCTTTTATGCCAGCCAAAAAATAACGGCTGGTAGTGGTAACGCAGATGCATTAGGTAAAAAACTTTATTTAGGCGGTAACGCTGAAATGGAAGTTACGGCTTGTGTTGCTTGTCATGGTATTAACGGCAAAGGTATGCCAAACGCTGGCTTCCCTGCCCTTGCAAGCCAAAATGCTGACTACTTGAAAATTCAATTAGAAAAATTTCGTAACGGTACACGTAACAATGACCTAAATGGCATGATGCAAGGTGTCGCAGCGAACTTAACTGATGATGAAATTGCAGCACTTTCACAATACATGTCGTCATTAAAATAATAACGCGAGCTATTTAATAGCTTTTCATCTTATTATTTACAAAAAAGCAGCGTTCATCGCTGCTTTTTATATTCAGGCTACTAAGTTAGTCGGCCATCTACAAAATATACAATTGCGCTTTGCATGCTATTTACCATAACCTTCCATAAAGGCTATGACCTTAAAGCCAATACTCCAGTGTCATTAGCGGCGAATTAATACCTATGAACCTTAAACTTATATACCCAATATTACTGCTTACTAGCCTAATAACTATTAGCACAGCAACGGCAGAGTTATTTCCTAAACTGGCGATTGATGATCATCAACAAAATATTTTTCGTGGCACCATAACGCCGGAACGAGCCTGGTGGGATTTAAGTCATTATCATCTTGATATTAAAGTAGACCCTATAAATAAGCGTATTTCTGGTACCAACACCATGAAGTACATCGTTTTGTCAAAGCAGAAACGCCTACAAATTGAATTACAAGCGCCAATGCAACTCAACAAAGTAGAGCAAAACGGAAAAGTATTAGCTGTTGAGCAATTAGGTTATTCATATTTTATTACTATTGAGCAAAAGCAAGAAGTGGGAAAAGAGTATCAACTCACTATGCACTTTTCAGGCATTCCTCGAGCAGCAGTTCGCGCACCTTGGGACGGCGGTATAACTTGGAATAAAGATGATAACGGTCATGATTTTATCGCTTCGTCATGCCAAGGTTTGGGCGCCAGCATTTGGTGGCCAAATAAAGACCATGCATACGACGAACCTAATAATGGTGCCATAATCAGTGTTGAAGTGCCCGAGCACTTAATGGATGTTTCGAATGGCCGCTTAGTTAAGGTAGAGCATAATAAAGCTAAAAAAACCAAAACCTTTCACTGGCAAGTACTAAACCCGATTAATAATTATGGCATTAATATTAACATCGGTGACTATGTACATTTTGGGGAAAAATACCAAGGTGAGTCAGGCGAGCTTGACATGGATTACTATGTTTTACGCGACAACCTCGACAAAGCAAAAAAACAGTTCAAAGATGCTAAGCGCACTATGCAAGCGTTTGAATATTGGTTTGGCCCATATCCATTTTACCAAGACAGTTTTAAGCTTGTTGAAGCGCCCTATTTAGGTATGGAGCATCAAAGCTCTGTCACCTATGGCAACGGTTACCAAAATGGCTATTTAGGCCGTGACCGCAGCCAAACCGGCTCAGGTATGCTATTTGATTTTATTATTGTGCACGAGTCGGGTCATGAATGGTTTGCGAATAATATTACTCACAATGACATTGCCGACATGTGGATCCACGAAAGCTTTACCAGTTACTCCGAAAGTCTATTTTTGGAATATCACTATGACCAAGAAATAGCCTTTGAATATATTCGAGGAAAGCGGCTAAACATACAAAATAAAAGCCCGATTATAGGCCAATATGGCTTACATCAAGAAGGTTCAGGTGACATGTACGACAAGGGTGGCAACATGTTACACACCCTTCGTCAGATCATCGACAATGATGATACTTGGCGCAGTATTTTACGAGGTTTGAACAAAAAGTTTTATCATGGCATTGTCGAAACAGCACAAGTTGAAAGTTATATTAGTGATAAATCGGGCAAAAATTTAAGCAAAGTTTTTGACCAATATTTACGTGACATTCGAATTCCGACCTTTGAGTACTTTGTGAAAAATAACCAAGTACAATATCGCTGGAGTAATACAATCGATGGTTTTGATATGCCAGTGCGGGTGTTTATAAATGGCAAAGCCATGTGGCTATCGCCGTCAAATAAATGGGCGAATATTAGTGTAGATAACGGACAAACTGAAGATAAGGCTGACAAAGTGCAAGTGATGGTCGATGCTAATTTCTATGTCAGTACCTTAAATTTACTCGGTAATTAATAGTAGTCAAAATAAAAAAACACCATTCGAGGGTGGTAAAGCTTTGCTGAATGCAATTGGCTTTACGTCACAATATAAAAAGGGAAGCACTATGGCTTCCCTTTATCGTCATATCGTTAATTAAAGCGCTAAAAAGCGTATTTAAAACCAACGCTAAACACATCGGTTCCGTCGAAGTTTTCGAAAGAAGCTTCCACACTTGTTTTTTCATTCAGCTTTTTACCAACACCAGCACCAAAACCAAACTCCCACTCGTCGTCACTAATTGACGCGCCGTTGAAACTTGCTTTAAAATCTAAGTTGGCATACGACGGTACAGCATAGGCGTAAAAGCCATTGTCAAAGTTATACTGTCCACGAACTGAAAGTGCAGTGAAGCTTTCAACTTCTAACTTAACTCCACTGATTTTATCATCGGAAATACCCGTGCCCAAACGTAACTCAGGCACCAAAGAAAACTTGCTGCCCTCTTGAGCAAATTCATAAGTTACAGCACCATAAATAACACCTAATGAAAGGTCATCATCTGAGAGGTTTGCATAGCCAGCACCAGCTGACCAGTTAGCCGAAGCTGTTAAAGGTAATGCTAGTAAAGAAAATGCAATTAAAGATTTTTTAAACACAATAATATCCTTTTATTATTCAACAAAGCGTGAATGTAAATATGAAAGTGCGCATGCTATCAACGCAATTTTTTTTAGGCAATGAGTTTGTTATTACAAATACATAAAATTAGTAACAAGCTATGTCTTTACCCCAATAAAACGGCCAATTAATCTGGATTTAACGCAGACATATCAAGCTGTTTCGCGCTATGATCAAAACACTATAAAAGTGCTAATATTTATTCGGAGTATTTCACATGATCGAAATTATTCAACCAACAGAGTTTAAAACCGTGCCGTGGAAAAACGGCAAAGGCGAGACGGTCGAAATGGCGATAAACCTAGGCGGCAGCTTAGATAATTTTGACTGGCGTCTAAGTATGGCAAGTGTGGTTGAAGATGGCATTTTTTCTAATTTCACCGGCTATACCCGTAACCTTATTTTAATTGACGGCAACGGTATTAACTTACAGCACAATGATAGTAAAATTGACCGCTTAACAAACTTGCTTGATGTTGCGACCTTTGATGGCGGCCATAAAACCGTGGGTAACTTGCACAGTAATGAAATAACTGACTTTAATATTATTGCCCGTACTTCAACCTACAACACAAAAGTAGACTGCCAAAAAAGCGCTAACAAGCATCAGCTTGAAAAAAGCGACTTATGTTTTATCTATAGTTTATTCAAAAATGCAGAACTGACCGTCAACAATACAAAGGAAACTCTAACCTTACCTGCCCAGCATTTGGTAAAAATTACCGATTTAACCAAAAATTACGCGAGCTTAACCGGTGAACACCTTATAATTGTCTATCTAACACGATGCTCATAATGTTTAACAAATTTTGTTTTGAACGAATATCGCTTAATGGTTTGATTTTATGAAAATCAATTTCTGATGAGCTATTAGGTTATTAATCGCTATAAATACTCCTTCTAGCTTTTAAATATGATTTTTTTGTGAGCCTGTCGTAGGCTAATACTCATATAAATTACACTTTTTCACTGAGAGCAATGTTATGACATTTCGACATTTTATAACCTTATCTAGCCTACTTTTATTGTTATCTCCTTTAGCAAATGCAGAATTTGAGCGTAAAATTGCTATTGATGAAAGCAAAACCAGTAGTCATAGCACTAAAGTTAACGGCAAAAAATTTGATTACACGGCTACCACAGGTACACAACCTGTGTGGGACGAAGACGGCAACCCAATTGCCAGCCTTTTTTATACTTATTATCAACGTTCTAAAGTAAAAAATAACGCCGCGCGCCCTTTACTCATATCATTTAATGGCGGTCCAGGTTCGGCTTCAGTTTGGATGCACGTAGCTTATACCGGCCCTAAAGTACTTAATGTTGATAACGAAGGTTTTCCTCTGCAACCATACGGTGTAAAAACTAATGAATTCTCCATTTTAGACAGCGCTGATATTGTATTTGTCAATCCTGTAAACACCGGTTATTCGCGCGTCTTACCGAATAAAGAAGGTGAAATGCCGTCAAAAGAAGAACAAAAGAAAATGTTCTTTGGTGTAAATGCTGACGTTAAATACTTGGCTGATTGGGTTAACACCTTTGTTACCCGCAATAATCGCTGGCAATCACCTAAATATCTTATCGGCGAAAGTTACGGCACTACTCGTGTTTCTGGTTTAGCGCTAGAATTACAATCTCGCCAATGGATGTATCTAAACGGCGTTATTTTGGTGTCTCCAACCGATATTGGTATCAAACGTGACGGTCCAGTTAAAGCCGCTAATCGCTTACCTTATTTCGCGGCAACGGCTTGGTATCACCAAGCATTAGCAAGTGATTTACAAAACCAAGATTTATTAGATATATTACCTGAAATTGAACAATTCACCCTTGAGCAGTATCTACCAGCACTCGCTAAAGGTGGCTTTATTGCAGAAGATGAAAAACAGCGTATTGCCAAACAAGTTGCCCGCTATTCCGGTTTATCGGTACAGGAAGTATTACGTAATAATTTAGATATTGAAGCGTCTTATTTTTGGAAAGAAATACTCCGTAACCGCGAGCAAACCGTTGGCCGTTTAGATTCGCGTTATCTAGGTATCGATGAAAAGGTGACTGGCAGTCGCCCCGATTACAATGCCGAGCTAACTTCATGGTTACACAGTTTTACGCCTGCAATAAATTACTATTTGCGTGAAGAGCTTAATTATAAAACTGATCTTAAATATAACATGTTCGGTAATGTGCACCCGTGGGATAGAACCAACAATAATACCGGTAAAAACTTACGTTTAGCCATGGCGCAAAACCCGTATTTAAACGTAATGATCCAATCTGGTTATTATGACGGTGCGACTAATTATTTTGATGCTAAATATACTTTATCGCAACTTGACCCAAGCGGAAAAATGAAAGACAGGCTTTCATTTAAAGGCTATAAAAGTGGCCACATGATGTATCTACGTTATCAAGATTTAGAAGCATCTAACCAAGATATTCGTGAGTTTATCAAAGCGACGTTACCGAATAGAACTACGCCGGCAAAATATCAAAGCAAACACTAATTTAAAACCTACTTTCGTACCTTAATAAACGTTGTCAGTGCATATACACTGACAACATTATTCACTACCCACCTGTCAAATAGTCCTAGTTTTACTCATACTCTTCTCATTGACTCCTCCTTGTAAAAAATAAAGTAATAATTCACAGGGAGAAAATAATGAGGACTGCAAGAGGGTAAAAAGGCCGCCAGTTGGCAGCCTTGTGTTTCGTTGCTTTAAGCTAAATTTCGTAATTAATCACTTCGTAACCTAATGCCTGTAATTGAGGTTTCAACGTTTTAGCATCGCCCACGACTACCATTAACATTTCACTCAGGTTTAAGTGCTTTTTCGCCAAGGCGTTAATTTCTGCTTTACTGATATTAGCCACAATGTCATTGCGTTCTTTGACAAAATCAGACGTTAAGTCATGCTCTAAAATTTGCGCTAAAAAGCCAAGTTTACGACTCGGCGTTTCATATTTCAAAGCATCTTTTTGATTGATAGCACTACGCATAAAGGCTAACTCTTCATCACTGATACCTTGCTCAGCATAGCGCTTAATTTCTTCAACAAACTCAACAATCGATTTGTCGGTTACGTCAGCACGAACTTCTGCACTTGCGGTATAAGTGCCAGAGAATTTATCGCCATAAAAATACGAGCGCGCACCATAGGTATAGCCCTTATCTTCACGTAAATTTAAGTTGATACGACTATTAAATGCTCCCCCTAATGGAAAATTCATTAAATAGGCACGATAGTATTCACCCGTGACATCCTCGGTAAGTGAGCGCTTACCTATGCGAATTGCAGATTGAGCTGCATTATCTTTATTAACTAAATAAATAACCCCGCGTTTAGCATTAGATTCAGGTAAGTTTAATGTTAACGCTTTGCCTTCGCCAGTCAGTGATTTAAATATACTCAGTGACTTTAACACACTGCTTTTGTCTAGATCTGATACCAGTATTATTTCGCTGCCTTTAGCTTTAACTTGCTGCTGATACAGCGCTTTAATATCGCTTAACTCAATACTAGCCAATGAAGCTTCTGAGCCGCCACTCGGGGTTGCCGCAATATTATCTGCATGCAGTAATTGACGATAAGCATTAGACGCTAAATATCCGGCATTTTTCTTACCATTAATAGCCCCTTGAATCGCATTATTTTTATTGCGGTCAAATTCATTAGGCAAAAATGCTGGTGCGGTTAGTTTTTCATAAACTAGAGCAAGCGTGGCATCAATATGCTTAGTTAGCGCGTTTATATTAATCGCTAAGTAGCTATTACCAGCTGAAATTCCAACCGAAGCACCTAACTTTTGCAGTGCTTTACTCATGTCTTCAGCACTACGTTTAGTGGTTGACTCATTTAGCATGGCTGCTAACAGTGCCGCGGTACCTGCTTTGTCTTTATCCTCAAAGTAATGTCCTGCAGGGATTTTGATCAAAATTGAAGTAGTTGGCGTTTCGCTACTTTGCGTTGCCAAAACTTTAATACCATTTGTAAAAGTTTCTCGCCACATTTGTGGAACATCAACCGCTTTATTCGCACCAGCAATCGGCATTAGACTACGGTCAAAATTATCTTTCGCTTTGCGAACTTGCAGGTCTGTGTCAGAAGTAACAGCTAGCTCAGGAATAACACGCGCGGCAGGTGTAAAGTTGTCTTGCGCAGCGACCAGTGCTTTTTGCCCTTTCGGCACAATGCTCATGATCACACCATGTTTATTTTTAATGTATTTTTTATAAACACGCATAACATCAGCTTTGGTAACATTGGCATAACGGGCAATGTCTTGCTCAATATAATTTGGATTCCCTTTAAAGGTTTCATTAGCCGCTAATTGGCTTACTTTACCCGCCACACTTTGCAAACCAAACACAAAATTTGCTTCCATTTCAGCTTTTGCTTTGATTAAGTCGTCGTCTTCAACACCACGAGTCTCAAACTCTAATAAGCTGTCACGAATAACTTTTTCCATATCCGCTAAGGTTTTACCTGAAGCTGGATGTGGTAAAGCTAACATATTAAAAGTACAAGCAAGCTCTGCACATGGATGACTTACAGAAGCTTGCACAGCTAACTGGTTTTTCACTAAATTTTTATAGAGTAATGAGGTTTTTCCGCCACCCAAAATACTCGATAACAAATCAAGCGCTGCTTCGTCTTTATGCCTAACACTAACCGTTGGGTAAGACATATACACCAAAGGTAAGTGCACATTATCTTCCATAGAAATATAGCGATCAGCCTCAATAGTAAAACTAGGCTTTATCGGCATCTTTACTTCAGGACCACGAGGAATGCTACCAAAATATTTATTTACCATAGCTAAGGTTTCATCAACATTAAGGTCACCACCTATGGTTAACGTGGCATTGTTAGGGCCATACCAACGCAAGAAAAAGGCCTTTAAGTCGTTAACATTCACACGATTTAAGTCGTCAATATAACCTATAGTTTGCCAAGAATAAGGGTGCCCTAGCGGATACATAGCTTCAGAAACTCGCTCACGTAATAGCCCGTAAGGTCTATTTTCGTAACTTTGACCACGTTCATTTTTTACCGTTTCACGTTGTATTTCAAACTTCTCTTGAGTAACGGCATCTACTAAAAAACCCATTCGGTCGGCTTCAAGCCACAACATTTTTTCAAGTTGGTTGGCGGGTACGGTTTGAAAATAATTAGTGCGGTCACTGTTAGTAGTACCATTCATGGTACCACCTGATTCAGTCACAATTTTAAAGTGTTCGTCGTCTGCAACATTTTCTGAACCTTGAAACATCATATGTTCAAAAAAATGTGCAAATCCCGATTTGCCAATTTCTTCTCGTCCAGACCCAACATGATAAGTCATATCAACGTGTACAAGGGGATCAGACCTGTCTTGATGAAGTATTAAGGTTAAGCCATTATCAAATACATATTTTTGATAAGGAATAACTGTTTGCCCTGCTTTTGCAGTAACGCTTTCAACAAAATTTACTCCAGCGATTTCATCTGTAGGTTTTATCTCTTCTGATTTTATAGTGTTTTCACATGCCGTTAAGCAGGTCAATAACACCGGTATCATCCATTTATTCAAAATCTTCCCCTTTATTTTTCACGATTATATTTAGCTGACTTAATACTAACTAAATAAGCTATAAGTACAATAGCTTAGCTTGATTAATCTATTAAGAATGTAGTGACTACAAAGAACAATACCTAGCGTCTTCAACTTTACTCATGCCAAGCTATGTCTCTTTTAATGCTCAGACTATGTAGTTCAACAGCTTTAATTTATATGAATCTTTAGGACTCCATACCAAGATAAAAGTGCCAATAGTTTTCTTCACGAAACAACTATAATCATAAATAAGCCTGATTTGTTAATCATAACTTTAGAAAAATATGTGTTACGCTCGATAAAATAACTATAAATAAAACAGCGTTTATTCACTTGGAGCAAAAAGATGACTGACACACCGCAGGTATCAATTCAACATTGGGTTGATATCATCGCAAAAAGTGAATTACCTGCTATCACTTCAACAGCTAGAATGCTGGATAAATTCAATAATGATGACAAGTCTTCTTTACCTAAATTAAGTAAGGCTATATTGCACGATCAGGCACTTGCATCTTGCTTATTAAAAGTAGCTAACAGCGTTCAACATCTCAGTATTAATAAAGTTAACACGGTATCTAGAGCTTCAGTAGTACTCGGTATACGCGCAGTTAAAAACATCTGCTTAACATCTAAACTGGTTGAAGGCTTGCTAGCAAATAAAGAACTTAACCCCGATGTTTACCATCAATTAACTCAGTCAATGGCCAGTTCATTTTATGCCGGATTATTAGCGAAAATGATGGCACCACAGTATGCTGAAGACACGCAAGAAGAGCTGTATTTAGCGGCGATGCTTTATCGTATTGGTGAAACAGCATTTTGGATTGTCGGTGGTGAGTCGGCTGAAAAATTAATATCACATGGAGATATGACTACTGAAAGTTTTCGACAAAAATGCCTAAGTGAAATTGGCTGTGATTTTCCCCAATTGAGTACAGAACTCGTAAAAACCTGGAGCTTGAGTGATTTACTTCTCAAAGCAATGGACCAACCGAAAAGCAGAACCATTGAAATTCAAATAATATATTTTGCCGACAAATTGAGTAATACCATCGCAAACCCTACTGGCAGTGCAGAGGAATTTCAGCAACTTTTAGCTGATATTGCAAAATTAACCGGTTTAAACGTTCGGCAATTAGTGCTAAAAATCGAACATCTGCGCGAAAGAGCTAATAAATTATTAACCTCTTATGGCGCATCGGCATTAATAAAGCATATTAACCCCTTGCCAAAAGTAAGTGACTTTAAAGGTAACAAGTATCAAGTTTTAAAACCTAACCCGCACAAAGACAGCGATATACTAAGTGCTTATATACAGCTCAATAAATTGCTAAAAACCTCAAACGACCTAACCGAATTTATTCGCTTAGCACTAAAATCTATGGCAAAGATCTTTGCTTTTGAACATTGTAGCTTTTTTCTAGTTATTGATGATAAAAAGGCGATAAAGTCTCGTTTTACTTACGATATCGCGAGTCAGTTAATTGAGAAAAACGTGAAATTCTCTCTTTCTCGCAGCAATAATGTTTTTAGTTATGCCATGGATAACAACCAAGCAATATTGATCAAAGACCGACAGGAAAAACAGTGGTATCAATATATTACTGGAGAAATAGCCGAATTCATCGTCGAAGGATCGGTATTAATTTGCCCTTTAAAAGTTGGGCAAACACCGATTGGGATTATTACCGCACAGATCTTTCATAGTGATAAGGAAATTCCGCTTATTGATTTTGATCACTGCGCTGCATTAGTTGAACATTTAAACTTATGCTTAACGATGCTTTCGCATAAAAATAAGTAAATAACATAGTGCAGTACTCAATATCCAGCTAAACATTAAAACAGCCATTTTGTAATATAATTACAAAGTTTAAACTCTAATATAAAGCCAAGCTATTCGCGTGAGCATTTAATAACAATATTTTAGGCAAAAAAAAGAGCCGAATAAATAAATTATCGACTCAAAAGCTATATGGGGAAGCTTAAAATACAAATTATCACAACAAGCGTTCAATTTGGGAACAAGGTCATTATAGAGTAACAACTCTAAGAATGTAAAGTTAATTATGTAATTTTTTTACATTATTTGGTAAATTTATAACATGACTGTATATTTACAAATGCAATAGCACTAAATACCTTAAGAAATAATACCAATTTGATTAATCAACTTGGTATAAGCTGCTAACTATATAATCAGCCAAAAAAAAAGGCCTCTGGGTAGAGGCCTAAAAAACAAAACACCATGAAGGGATCATTCGGTGTTATTTAATAAGAACGTATCTCGACTATATTCATTTCAAAAATTTGTAAAATAATACAGTCGAGATAACGCAGAAATCGAATTTCTAATGCGCTTGTTCCCAGTTATCTCCTATGCCCGCCTCTGCAATTAGTGGCACACTCATGGTAATAGCATTGTTCATTATCTCAACCAAAGTCGCTGTGGTTGCTTCAACAATGTCTTGATGGATTTCAAATATTAATTCATCGTGCACTTGCATGGTCATTTTAATTCTAGGATCGTTCTGCGCTTGTATCCAGTCATCTACAGCCAACATGGCTTTTTTAATAATATCAGCAGCAGTGCCTTGCATTGGCGCATTAATGGCAGCTCGCTCTGCTGCCTTTTTACGCATGGCATTTTTAGCTTTAATATCCGGTAAATAAAGTCGGCGGCCAAATAAGGTTTCTACATAACCTTTTTCTGTTGCTTGCTGACGCGTATCTTCCATATATTGAGAAACATTTGGATAACGCTCAAAGTATTTATCCATATAAGCTTGCGCCGTATGGCGAGGAACGTTGAGTTGCTTTGCTAAGCCAAATGCCGACATACCATAAATTAAACCAAAGTTAACTGCTTTCGCACTGCGGCGTTGGTCACTAGTAACTTCGTCTAGCGGCACAGCGAATATCTCAGCTGCTGTCGCTTTATGTACATCTTTACCCTCAGAAAATGCTTTAACTAAGCCTGGATCGTCAGACAAATGCGCCATAATGCGTAATTCAATTTGAGAATAATCTATCGCGACAATTTTATGCTCAGGTGGAGCAATAAAAGCGAGACGTATTTTACGACCTTCTTCACTACGAATTGGTATGTTTTGTAGATTTGGATCGGTTGAAGATAACCGTCCTGTTGCAGTAACCGCTTGATGATAAGAAGTATGAACACGATTCGTTTTAGCGCCAACTAAGAGCGGAAGCTTATCAGTGTAAGTAGACTTTAATTTACTTAAACCTCGGTTTTCTAAAATAACTTTCGGTAATGGATAATCTAAGGCTAATTCTTGCAGCACTTCTTCAGCTGTTGAAGGCGCACCTTTCGGTGTCTTCTTTATAACTGGAATTTTTAGCTCTTCAAACAAAATGACTTGTAACTGCTTAGGTGAACTTAAATTAAAGCTTTTACCTGCCAGATTATGCGCTTCAATTTCTAACTCTGCTAAACGGGCTCCAATTGACTGGCTTTGTTCAGCCAGCATATCGCAATCAATTAACACGCCATGCTGCTCCATACGAGCAAGTACTGGTAATAAAGGCATTTCAATATCAGCAAAAACCGATAGCTGCTCACTTATTTTTGCTAATTGTGGATAAATGGCTTCATGCAAGCGCAGAGTAATATCGGCATCTTCAGCGGCATAATGGCCGGCTTTTTCAATTTCAATTTGATTAAAAGTGAGTTGTTTAGCGCCCTTGCCTGCTATATCTTCAAAATGTACCGTTTTATAGCCTAAATACTTATCCGCTAGCGCATCCATATTATGACGAGTAGCTACACTATTTAAACAATACGACTCCAGCATGGTATCAAAAGCAATGCCTTGCATAGCAATATCATAATGCGACAGCACATTGGCATCGTATTTTAAATTTTGCCCTACTTTAAATAAAGTATCACTTTCTAATAGGGGTTTAAGTTGCTCAAGCACCCAATCAAGTTCTAACTGTTCAGGCGCATCAATATAATCATGTGTTAATGGCACATACGCCGCTTTACCTATTTCAATACAAAATGATAAGCCTACTAGCTTAGCCTTCATATAGTCGACACTGGTGGTTTCAGTATCAAAGGCAAATAGCTCAGCCGCTTTTAACTTTTCAAGCCAAACATTAAAGCTGGTTTTATCCAGAATAATGTCATATTCACTCTCAACAGCAGCCGGCAAGTCTGCAACTTCATCGTTAATCTCAGTAACTGAAGAATCAGATTTTTTATCGCCTGCATCTAAATCTGCTAATAAACGCTTAAGTTCGTATTTTTGATACAAGGTTCTTAATGTTTCTGTATCAGGTGCGCTTGGTTTTAATTCAGCAGCGTTTTGCTCAAGTGCAACATCAAGCTTAATAGTGGCTAGTTCATAAGAAAGTGGTAAGTGGGCTAAAGCAGTACGCAGGTTCTCACCTACTTTACCTTTAACTTCATCAGCATGTTCCATGACTTCTTTCAGGGTTGGATAAGCGGTTAACCATTTTACGGCGGTTTTAGGACCACATTTATCAACACCAGGAATGTTGTCAACTTTATCGCCCATTAAGGCAAGATAGTCGATGATCTGATCTGGGCGAACGCCAAACTTTTCAATAACGCCAGCTTCATCCATTTCTACATTGGTCATGGTGTTAATTAAGCGCACATGCGGGTTAACTAACTGTGCCATATCTTTATCACCGGTAGAGATCACCGTCTCAATACCCAACGCTGTTGCTTGATGCGATAACGTACCAATAACATCGTCCGCCTCAACGCCATCAATTACTAATAATGGTAAGCCCATGGCAGTAATAATTTCATGTATTGGCGCAATTTGCGTGCGTAAATCATCCGGCATTGGCGGACGGTTAGCTTTATATTCGGGATACATGTCATTACGAAAGGTTTTTCCTTTGGCATCAAATATCGCAATAATATTACCATTAGGATAGTCTTTTTTCAGGCTTCTGATCATGTTCAAGACACCTGTAATGGCACCTGTAGGTTGACCGTCTGAAGTTGATAATGCTTGT
>TARA_R110000744_G_scaffold273278_5_pt1 | contig 31980 bp, 32 predicted proteins | sample TARA_R110000744 | Tara Oceans TARA_R110000744 (sample SAMEA4398083) | marine metagenome | biome: Polar Biome; feature: [DCM] deep chlorophyll maximum layer (ENVO:01000326); material: water (ENVO:00002006), including particulate matter (ENVO:01000060) such as... | depth 36 m | reverse complement strand
CGAACTGGCGTTCGAGCCATTCGCGCATTTGCGGCGGCATGTTTTCAAGGTCGACACCGGCGGCCACCTCTTCGGGCGTCGAGCTGGCCTGGATTGTCACGACAGCCGGGCTGACATGCTCGATCAGGTCGGCAAAGGACATCGGGGCGCCGGTTGGAATGGCCGCCGCGAAATTGGGCTCCGAGATTGCCTGCATCGCATGCGCCGGAGCGATGGACTGATTGAGCAGGGAACCGGCAGCGAGTGCGGCAAGGACCAGAACGGAAACCCCGCCAAGACGACGGATTTTGGAAACTGACAACATGGGTAAGACAGACCTTTCTTGTTCGAGCCGGGGCCAGATTAAGCAGGAAGGATCTGTCGCCGGCGTTTCCCAAACATTACAATAACATTACAACCGGTAACTAACCCGTCATGTTTCAGCGGACCCGTTTTCCTCACGCGTCTGCACCAAAACCGGCCCGTGCAATGTCCGGTGGACGGGGCATTTGTCGGCGATTTCCAGCAGGCGCTGGCGCTGGGCCGCGTCGAGATCTCCCTCAAGGCGGATGGCGCGATCAAAGATATCGATCTTGCCCTCATGGCCCTCGGCTTCGCCCTTGCGGTGGCGCACCGTGACCGTGACACGGTCGAGCGGCAGGGATTTGCGCGTCGCATACATGCGCAGCGTGATCGAGGTACAACTGCCCAGCGCGGCATTGAGGAAGCCATAGGGGCCCGGGCCGCGGTCACCGCCACCGAGATCGGCCGGTTCGTCGGCGATCATGACATGCTTGCCGATGACGACGTGATTGGCATAGGGCCCCTGCCCGGTTTCACGCACCACGACCGAGCCCTCCTCGGCCGGGGCCGGCGGTGCGGCGCGATCATCCCCGGCGGTCTGGTCCGCGCCGATATAGCGCTGCGACCAGGCGGCAATCACATCAGCCGCATGGCGGGCATCGTCCGGATCGCCGAGCAGGTGATCGGCGCCGTCGAGGTCGAGATAGCTGCGCGAATGCCGCGCGGCCCGGAAGAGTCGCGTCGCATTCTCGACGCCGACGATATTGTCGGTCGGAGAGTGCGCGATCAGCAGGGCGGGCTTGAGCGCGGCGACGGCATCTTCCAGTGAGTGGCCCTCGATATCCTCGAGGAATTGCTTGCGGATACAGAAGGGACGTCCGCCCAGCATCACCTCAGCCGCGCCTTTGGCTTCGATCTCGGCAATGTCGGGGTGGAAGGCCTGGCGCACATGCGAGGCATCGGCCGGTGCCCCCAGCGTGGCGATCGCGCGCACCGAGGGCAGATGTCTCGCCGCCGCGATCACCGCCGCGCCGCCAAGGCTGTGCCCGACCATCAGGGCCGGCGCTTCATAGCGCCCGGCGAGAAATTCGCCGGCCTTCACCAGGTCCTGGATATTGGAGGAAAAATTGGTGTTGGCGAAATCACCCTCGGACTGTCCCAGCCCGGTGAAGTCGAATCGCAGCACGGCAAAGCCGGCCTGCGCCAGGCGGCGCGAAATCCGGCTGGCGGCGTGGATGTCCTTGGAGCAGGAGAAGCAATGCGCAAACAGGGCATAGGCGCGCGGCGTCCCGTCGGGGGTTTCCAGCCGGGCGGCAAGGCTCTCACCAAGGGCTCCTGGAAATTCAACGCGTTCAGATCTGGCCATGCATTTCTCCCTGTCTTGTGAACAGAGATAGGGGCCGCGAGCGGCAACGCCAAACCTATTGCTGTGGCGGAGCAGTCACGTCTTCTTGATCCGCCGCCCTGGCGGCCTCATCGCCCTGCCAAACGCCCGCCTCGCGCAAGGCTTCGGCGACTTCCGGCGGCATATAGGTCTCATCATGCTTGGCCAGCACGGTCTCGGCCTGGAAGACACCATCAGGGCGGAACCGGCCTTCGGCAATCACGCCCTGACCTTCGCGGAACAGGTCGGGCAATATGCCGCGATAGGTCACATTGACGGTCTCGACCCGGTCGGTGATGGCAAATGCGGCCGCGCTATCGGCGCCGGACGTGTCGATCGAATCCTCCAGCACCAGACCACCAACCCGGACCCGCTCGCCGGCCGCCGGTGGCGCCGCGGCGACTTCGCTCGGGCTGTAGAAGAAGACCACCGCATCGCGCAGCGCAAACAGGCCCAGCGCCACAGCCGCGACCAGTACGAGCGCGGACAGCGCGATTGTAGCCAGGCGGCGATTGCGATGACGCATCAAAATGGGCTCCGGCGGCGAAAGACAAGGGAGAGATTATTGGCCGGCATCTCATGGCGTTCCGGCGCATCCCAGCCGGCCGCGCCGAACAGGGCCTCGACATCGGCGCGCGCGCGCACACCCCATGAAGAATTGCGCGATTTGAGCGAGCGGTCGAAATCGAGATTGGACGGCGCCGTCTCCGCTCCCTCCAGATAGGGTCCGTAGAGATAGACCAGCCCGCCATCGGCAATCAAAGTCTGACTTGCCGCCGCAATCGCCTCGGCCACAGCCCAGGGCGCGATATGGATCACATTCAGGCAGACCAGGGCATCAAAGCCCTCCAGCTTCGCAGCCCAGCCCGGACGGGTCAGGTCGAGATCGAGGGAGGGGCGCATATTCGGCGCTGCCTCGGCGGCCCAGGCATTCTGGCTGGCGCGGGACGCGGCATCGGGGTCGCTCGGCTGCCAGTCGATATCCGGCCGACGCTGACAGACCGACACCGCATGCTCACCCGTCCCCGACCCGATCTCCAGCACGCGGGCCGATGGCGGCAGCAAGCCGGCCAGCAAATCGCCGATCGCGTCGCGATTGCGCGCGGCGCTGGGCGAGAACAGCCGTGCCGCTTGAGACTGGCGCGCTTCGAGCGCGATCTCGGGTGGAGAAGTGTCGGTCATGAAGGCGAATTAGGGGTGCCGGGTGAAGATGGCAAGCCTGGCTTGCGCACCGGGACGCTATGCCGCGGCGGCAATACCGCGCCGGCGCAGCAATCCAGCCGATTCCGTACTGCCGGCGGCATCGAGCAGATTGGCAACAATGGCCAGGCATTCCTCGGCGCTGACACGGGCCTGCCCCGAACTGTCGGCGACCAGATCCACCAGCATCTTGCCGGCCTCCTGCATGCGCCGCTCGGCCTGCTCATAGATTCGCTTCTGTGCACTCGCGATCGCCGCCGCATTGGCGTGCTCACGCGCGCGAAAGAGGAAGTACAACAATCCGGTGGCACGCTCGATCGCTGCCGTCGGCGGCAATTGCGCCGGGATAATACGGCCACTGCGGCCGCGACGCGGTTCGGGCAATCCGGTGTCGAGCGCCAGCGGCACTTTTTCCATCACCTTCTCGACATTGGTCGAGGCCTCGGCGCGCAGGCCGAACAGGGAACGGCCCCAGCGGCCATCCTTGCGGATGCCGAATTCCTGTACCATGCCGGTTGAATAGCCGACATAGCGCTCAAATGTCTCGAAATAGTCTTGTGCCTCGGCCATGTTGGCAGGCGGATGTTTCAGTTTTCCGGCGTAGAAACCGGTATCGGCAAGGACGGTATCGCCGATCGCCGCCAGCTCGGTCTTGGAGACAACAAGATCATCGCCGCGCCGTCCGATCTTCTCGACGACGCGGAAGATCTGCCAGGGCGAGGTCAGCCGTCCCATGACCAGCAATAGCAGCCAGACGGCGGATTCCGGAGCCTCAGCCAATAATTGCTCATGCTGTGCCCGCACCAGTTCGCAAAGCTCCGGATCAAAATCATCAACGACGGCGGGAATATCCACCATCGCCGCGGCAATGCGTTCGTTGAATTTGAGCAGATCGACCGCGTCGTGCAGCATGGAGCGGCAATCGGGGCCGAACCGCTTGTCCAGCGCCGTCATATCCTTGGGGACGCGATCCGCCCGCGCCACCGCCTCGGCCAGGGCCGCCGCAGCATCGCACCGGTAATCATTCCAGACCGGATCGCTGCCGGGCTTGCGGCACTTGCGCACTTCCTCGACCAGTTCCTTGGCGATCTGCCGGCCAAGCCAGCCCCATATCTTGCTGAGATTGTCCGGGCTGAAGCGGTATTTCGACGGCGGCACCGAATTCGGCTCGGCGGTCAGCGCGCGCAGGGGTTCAAACAGGTAAGCCTTGGCAAGATCGCCGGCCGGCTCCCCCATGAGGGCTTCAAGCTCGTTGAAAACATCGAGCAGGCCCTGGGATTCCGGATCCGCCGCCGCAGCGGCCTGCGCCGCCCCATACAAGCCGGTACGCACCCGTGGCGGCATGCTGCGCCAGAGCGCCTCCAGTTTGATTCGTTTTCCCGGCGAAAGGAGAGCCATTCGACAATACAGACCATGGTTAATGAGGCCGAGTATTCAACAGTTCAGGTTAACGCCGCTTTAGCGTGCCGTGGCAGGCAAAGTCAGACGCACGCAGAGGCCGCCAAGACTGGACCGAGACAGAATAACCTCGCCATCATAAGCCTTTGCGAGATCCGAAACGATTGCGAGACCCAGGCCGGATCCGGGTGCTTTTTCGTCGAGCCTCACCCCACGTTGTAGCGCGCTCTCGCAACCAGCCGCGTCGAGGCCGGGTCCGTCGTCTTCGATGAGGAGTTCGAGCCCGCGTTCGCCGCCCTGGCGCGCGGTGACCAGGACGCGCGATTCGGCCCACTTGCCGGCATTATCCATCAGATTCCCGACCATTTCCTCAAGGTCCTGGCGTTCGCCCCGGAAAAACAGACCGTCAGCCAGTGCCGTATCGATTGCAATGCCACGCCGGGCGTAGATTTTGGTCAGGGTGCGGGCGAGGTCGCTGACGGTGGAGCTGACTTCCGTGCGGGCACCGATCGCCTTGGCATGCGCCGCCGCGCGGGCCCGCCGCAAATGATGATCGACCTGTTCGGCCATGATGGCGGTCTGCCGCCCGACCAGATCGCCAAAATCATCACCCGCCTCGCGCGCTTCATTGGTCAGGACGGCAATCGGGGTTTTCAGGGCATGCGCCAGATTGCCGACATGGGTGCGTGATCGCTCGACCAGCTCGCGCGAATGATCGAGCATGGCATTGAGCTCATCGGCCAGCGGTTGCAGCTCGGTGGGAAACTGGCCATCGACGCGTTCGCTACGCCCTTCGCGGACATCGGCGACACTATTGCGCATGCGCAAGACCGGCGCGAGACCGATCCGGACCTGGAAGAAGACGCCGGCCGCGATCGCGGCCGCGAATCCGAGCAGCAGCACGGCCGAGGTAATGGCGAAATTGCGGACATCGCGATCAGCAGGCCGCCTGTCCTCGCCAGCCATCATGATCACGACACCCTCGCGGTCCGGCAGGAGCACGGCCTGGGCAACCACGCGCAAGGGTTCGCCGGCAGGCCCCTTGGCACGCCCGGTGACAATCTGTCCCGGAGAAGCCTGGGCCCGGTTGCGCAAGCCCTGCGAGGCCGCAAGCGTTTCGTCCCACAAGGAGCGTGAGACGATGAGTATGCTGTCCTCGCCACTCTGCGCGGCATCAACGATTTGCCAGTAGCGGCCGGAGAAGACGCGGCCATAGGCGGGATCGGACGGGCGCCGTGCCAGCGCCACCGCGCCATCCGCATTGGTCTCCGCCGCCGCCACCAGGGCGCCGACGATACTGGTCAGACGATCGTCCAGTGTGCGGATGACAGAGCGCTGGTACAGCGTGCTCAATGCGATCGCGCCAACCAGCAGCAATGCCAGCGCCCAGGCCGCCGCGCCGGCAAACAGCCGGAAGGCAAGGGAGACGCGCGAGGTCACGAGACGGGTGGGGTCACCGGTTCGACCAGGCGGTAACCGAGACCACGAACCGTTTCGATCCGGTCCTGGCCGATTTTCTTGCGCAGGCGTCCGACAAAGACCTCGATCGTATTGCTGTCGCGGTCAAAATCCTGGTCATAGATATGCTCGACCAGTTCGGTGCGCGAGATGACGCGATCCTGGTGATGGGCGAGATAGCTCAGCATGCGGAATTCATGTGAGGTCACCTTCACCGGGCTGCCCTCGATGAAGACACGCGCGCCGCGCGTATCGATCGACAGGCCACCGCATTCAATCGTCGAGGTCGAATGACCGGCCGCGCGCCGCGTCAGCGCCCGCAGCCGCGCCAGCAATTCCTCGGTATGGAAAGGCTTGGTCAGATAATCATCGGCACCGGCGTCGAAGCCGGCGACCTTTTCACTCCAGCGATCGCGCGCCGTGAGAATCAGGACCGGAAAATCGCGGCCATCATTGCGCCAGCGTTCCAGAACGCTCACGCCGTCCAGCTTGGGCAGGCCAAGGTCGAGCACGACGACATCATAAGGCTCGGTATCGCCGAGGAAATGACCATCCTCGCCATCGAGCGCGGTATCCACCGCATAACCGGTATCCTCGAGCGCCCGGCAGAGCTGGCGATTGAGATCCGGATCGTCTTCAATAATCAGAGCGCGCATGATTTTTCCTATCGTTCCGACAGTATATTGCCCGTGCGGGCATCTGCCACCACATCAATCCGGCGGCCGTCGGCGGTCAGTATCTTGACGATATAGCGCGGCTGGCTGCCACGCACGAGTTCGGCGTCAAGCACTTCCGCGTCGGGGTAGAGCCGCCGCACTTCACCGATCACACGGATCGCCGGCACCAGATTGCCCTGCTCGCGCTGAACGCGGGCCTCGCCCGGCGTATAGCGGTCTCGCATATCGCGGCCCTGGGTCCATTCCAGACTTTCGGCCTCGGCCTGCGTTACAGCCGGCACGCCGAGGGCGGTGAAGGCTGCAGCAATTATGATCAGTGTTCTCAACATGGCACTCTATGTGACGCAGCCGCCCTGAACCCGGGCTGAACGACTGCCTTATCCTGCACTCATCTTCGAACTACAGGCCCTTGCGAGGATCATAGCCCGAAGCCGGGCGCCAGGTCTGCAAAAACGTCCGCAGCGCCTCGTCCTGTTGTGGCAGCGCCACCACGAGCCGGACAATCTGGTCGCCCCGCTTGCCCTTGCCGCTGGCAAAACCCTTGCCGCGCAATCGCAGCAGGCTGCCGCTGCTCGAGCCCGGCGGCACTTGCAGCACGACCGGTCCGTCAATCGTCGGCACGCGGACCTTGGCGCCCAGCACCGCTTCGGTCAGTGTCACCGGCAATTCCAGCCTGACATCATCGCCATCGCGCGAAAAATGCCGGTGATCGGCGATCCTGATCTCGATCAGCGCATCGCCCGCCTGGCCGCCGCCCGGCGGGGTCTGGCCCTGACCGCGCAGCCGCAACACCTGACCGTCAGCGGCGCCGGAGGGCACCGCGACCTCGACCGCCCGGCCGCCGGGCAGCGTCACGCGGTGCTTGCCGCCGCTGGCCGCAGCGAGGAAATCAATCGTCAGGGTCTGGCGCACATCGGCTCCCTTGCGCGGTGCTTCGCGGGCCTGGGCACCGAAATCGGTGAACAGGTCGGAGAAAATATCGTCGAAACCGCGATTATTCTGCCGCGTCTGGCGAAAGTTGAACGGTCCGCCTGCCCCGGCACCCATGCCCTGGCCCGCGCCCATGCCATGACCGAAACCGGCGCGCTGGCCGGCATCATATTCGGCCCGCTTTTTCGGGTCGGACAGGAGTTTGAAAGCCTGGGAGACGTTCTTGAAACGCTCTTCGGCCGCCTTGTTGTCAGGATTGGCATCAGGGTGCAGCGCCTTGGCCAGCTTGCGATAGGCCTTGCGGATTTCGTCCGCCGTCGCCGTCTTCGCCACACCAAGGATTTTATAAGGATCGTCCATGCCCACGCCATCAGCTCATATCAGGCTTCATGTAAGGGGCTTTGCCGCAGATCGCAAAGCCCGGCTCACAGGGGCAGGCTGCGGGCTGCCCAGCGCCCTGGCCCGGTCCGGGACGAGATTTGCGCCAGACGCAAGTCGAGCGCCGCCGGCAGGCCGCCCAGCAGCGCCGCCAGCTCCGTCTCACTGATCGACCATTGCGGTTCTGCCGTCTCGACACTCAACACGGCAGCATCGTCCAGCAGCACCTCCAGCCGGTAGGCCTGGGCGGTCTCGCCGAGCGGCACATCGGCGGCGCGCCAGTCATCGCCGCCCACCCGTGTGCGCCGCACCCAGCTCACCGTCACCATGCCGCCGGCGCGACGGACCCGTACATGGACCGGGGCCAATGGCCACAGATCATATTGCTCGCCGGTCACATCGAGGACGCCAGCCTGGGCATGCTCAGCGCCCAGGCCCGCCGCGACGGCGCGGAGCTCGAGCGCAATACCATATTCATGTTCAAGCAGTGGCAGCACACTCAGCGCCTCGTCCAGCACGACACAGACGGCACCGGCCAGCGCCCCGTCCGAAGCGGTTCCGCCCTGCCCGCGCAGGAATCCGGACAGGCGATAGCGGCCCGCCCCGGTCAGCTCGGCGCCGGCAAATTGCACGATCTCCCAGGCGTCATCGCCCTGCGAGACCGCCATCCGGTTGGCACCATTGAGCACGGCCTCACGCGTCAGGCTCGCCAGCTCGCCGCCGGCCAGTTCGATCTCGACGTTCGCCGCCTCATCCCAATAGCCCACCGGTCCCGGCGCCAGATCACCAAGCAGCACGCCGATCCGCGCCGGCTGCCGCAATCGGCACCGCCCTTCCCATCCGCCCTCACCGCTCCCGGCGAAGACATCGAGCGCGCCCGGCCAGGGATCGGCAAAGCCGGCGAGCAAGACACCACCGCGCGGGCCGGCTTCGCGCCCATCGAGCGGCAGGTCGAGCGCGATCAATTGCGGCCGGGCCGGCGGCGGCAGGGGTGCACCAGCCCCGGCGGTCGAGCCCTGCCAGACCCCGGCGCGAAGCCGCGGCGGTCTCAGTCCGGCCTGGCGCACAGCGCCGCCATCAAGGGTTTCGGCCCGCCACAGCGCGCCATCCAGCCTCACCCCGTCACCGGCCTCCAATGCCAGGGCCGAGGGCGGCAGATGCAGGGCCAGCCGGGCCGGACGCGCCTCGTGCTCCGCCAGTGCCTGCGCACACCAGCTCCGGGCCAGATGCGGGTCCGCCAGCAATGGCGCCGACAGGGCCTCCGCCCGCACCGTCTCGAACAGGCCACGCGCAACCGCATGGCCGGGCCGGTAATCGGCGGTATCATCAATGAAATCGAGACTGAGCTCGCGCGGCATGTCGAAGACTGACGGGTCGAGCCGCTCGGTCGCCGGGCCGTGTTCGGGTTGCACTGACTCGGCCAGGACAAGCTGTGCCATTGCGGCGCCGGCGGAGGCAAAGCACAGCGCCGAGGCGCGCGGCAGGGCATCAATCCCGAGCACGCCGATCAGCGGTTCCAGCGCCGCGCGCGCCGTCACCGCTTGCGCCACGACATAGCCGGAGACCAGGTCATCAACGGCCGAAACATCAAACGTGTCCAGCCCGGCATCCGCGCAAATCTCCGCGATAATGGCGGCCACGGGCACCTGCCCGGCCCGCCCGTTGAGCCAATGCCCCAGCGTCCAGTTGGCGCCATCGGACCAGACCTCGCTGCGGGCGGGAAAGTCCGGCCAGGGCCGCGCATCCCAGGCCCAGACATGGATGCGACCGGTCGCCACCATCGGCGCGTGATAGATGGAGGAGACCGGATTGGCCGCCGCACCGCCGCTCCAGTGCGCCAGCATGGCTTCCAGATAGCGCCGCTGCACCAGGTCATCCCGCGCGCCACCGGAAAACCAGGGCAAATGGCTCTCCGAGCTTTTCGGATCAACAAACACATTGGGCTGATTGGCGCCTTTGTCGACGGCGGGACAGCCCACCTCGGTCAGCCAGACTGGCTTGGACCCGGGCACCCAGCCGGTCGGGCTCGCCGAGCGTACACCGCCCGGCCGGTCGTGATGCGGCTCGCTCCACCAGCTGACCAGATCCTTGTAGCGCCAGATCCAGTCCTCGCCATGGGCACCGTCGACAATCGGCGTCCGGATCTGGGCCTCACGATCCGCTTCGCTGGCGTAATACCAGTCAAAGCCCTCGCCAGCCGCCATATTGGAGGCGATGTAATCGCGGTCATGCGGACCGGAAGCGAGCGCGGCATCGAGATGCTCCTCGCCATCGCGCCAGTCAGACAGCGGCACATACCAGTCGATCGCCACCGCATCGATATTGGCATCGCTCCACAGCGGATCGAGATGGAAAAGCTTCGCCCCGCCGCCGGGCTGATGGCCGGAATACTCGGTCCAGTCGGCGGCATAGGAGATTTGCGTCGACGGTCCGAGCAGGGCCCGCGCCTCACCGGCCAGTGTCCGCAATGCCGTCACGGCGGGATAGCTGCCGCCCGCCCCGCGCACAATGGTCAGCGCCGCCATTTCCGAGCCGATCAGGAAACCATCGACCCCGCCGGCAGCCTGGGCCAGGGCGGCGCAATGCAGGATGAAACGGTTGAGCCCCCATTCGGCCGCACCGGAATAGCTCACCGTCCCGCCGGAGACGGCATAATCGCCCGCCGACGCCATGCCGAAGAAATTCGCGAGCTGCGCCTCGGCAGCGGCACTCTCATCGACTGTGCCGCCCATGCCCGGCGCCGGGTGGCAGGTGATGCGCCCGCGCCAGGGAAAGACGGCCTGCCCGTCTCCGCCCCAGGGATCGGGCAGGCCATTGCCGGCGGGGATGTCCATCAGAATGAAAGGATAGAGCGTGACGGAAAAACCGCGCGCCTTGAGCTCGGTGATGGCGGCGATGATGCTGCTATCGTCGGGTGTGCCGCCATAAACGGGCCGGCCATCCAGCGTGCTCACCATCCAGGCCGAGGCGCGATCCTCGCCCGCCACCGACCAGACCAGCGGCCGCGTGACCTTGTCACGCGTCTCGACGCCGGGGCGGATCTGGCAGACGCCGCAGCGCAGATCATCGCCAAACCAGGACACCACCAGCTGCACCGAACGGCAATTGGGCAGATCGCGTTCCAGATCGTCGATCGCCGCGATAAAGTCAGAAACGCCGCGGCCATTATTGCGGTTCTCCGCCGTCTCGCGCCCCGGCCCGAGCACGCGCATCACCGCCTCGGGCGCATAGGCAAATTCGCCCGAACCGGGGATGAGATTGACGCCTTCAACGCGGTCCTCCAGCTGCACGCCATCGCGCAGCGGGCGGAAGATCTCGAAGGAAAAATTGGGGATGCGATGGCCGAATTCATCCAGCGGCAAATCCTCGAACACGACATAGGCCGTGCCGCGAAAGGCCGGCGCCGCGCCGCCCTCAATGGTCTCGATCAGGGCGTCGGGCAGCTGATCCTCGCGGCCGGTATGGACCCGCATCGCCAGACCGGAGGTGTCGAGCAGCGCGCCATTGGCCCAGACGCGGCCGATCCCGGCAATCTCGCCTTCGCACAGCCCGACCGCGAAACTGATCGAATAGCTGTAATCGACCTGGCTCGGCCCGCCGCCCTTGCCGCCGCTCGAGGTCTTGACGGCGTGTTCCAGATAGCGCGAGGCCCAGATCACCTGGCCGGCGATGCGCGCCCGGCCCCAGATGCGCGCCATTGCTGCGCCATCACTCGAGGTCTGGACGGGGATTTCCGGCAGGCGCGGACCCTCGCGGCGCGGCCCGCCAATCAGCGCATTGACCGCGATAGTCGCCGCCGCATTGGCCAGCGCCGGCCCGGCCGCCTGCAGGGCTGACAGCCCGGCGCGCCCGGCCGTCATCACTAGCTGTGCCATCAGCGAGCCCTTTCAGGGAAGGCGAAGGCCGCCACCAGCCGCCGCTGCCACCAATGCGACAGCGCGGTCTCGGCAACGCTGCGGCCCCAATAGGCGTGGATGATGCCGGTCGGTCCCGAAACGATGGCGCAATGCTTGGCCGGGCCTTTCAGCTCGGGCCGGAAGAGCAGGACATCGCCCGGTTTGACATTGCGGATATCAATCTCGACCAGATGCCGCTGCGCCGCCTCGAGCAGGCTCTCGCCGCCATGGCGCTCGGCCCAGTCGGGCGTGTAGGCGGGCGGCGTTTCCGGCTCATCGCCATAGAGCGAACGCCAGATACCGCGCACCAGGCCGAGGCAATCACACCCCGCCCCCAGGCAACTGCCCTGATGGCGATAGGGCGTGCCGATCCAGCGCCGCGCCTCGACGAGGACGCGGCTACGCAAATTCATTGTCCGTTTCATGAGATCAGTCCTCTCGACCCGCCATCGCGGATCGTTTCGCTGGCGGCCGAGGCCTGCAGCAAATCATTGCCGACCATGTGCGGAAAGCCGCGGAAATTGACGGTATTGGCGAAGCGGTTACGGCAGGTGGCGAAACGCTGATCGCAGCCGATTGCGAAGTCGGGATGCTCCGGCGAAACGCCGCACCGCGCATCGCCCAGCTGCGCATCACAGCGCCGCGTGAAGACACGGCCGGTGACCCGCTCCAGCCGGTGGGCCAGGCCGAGCAGCTCGGCCTCGAAGCCCCCGTCAAGCCGGCGGACCTCGCCCAGCTCGCCGGTCGAAACCAGCACCCGCAATTCCGGATCCGACCAGTCCACCCGCCAGCATTCCACCCGCGCGCCGCCCCAGAGCCCCGCCGCCAGGTCCGCCTCGGTCAGCACCTCGCTGTCGAGCGCGCCGGCAAGATCGCCCTGCGACGGTGCCAGCCCCGGCGTCGCCTCCATATCGGCGCCGCCAAAACCGCTGCCGGCGCGATAGATCAACCCGTCAAATTCGAGATCGCGGTCATGATCGGTGAAGCCGAATTGGGCGTCGTCCGTACGGGTCACGCGCCAGCACCAGGCATGGGTCGTCACGCCGGCATCGAGCGATGCCTGCATCGCCGGGGGGATGGAGAGCATGGGGGAAAGCTTTCAGGGCAAATACCCTTGTCATCCCGGATGGATGCCCGGACGCGGCAGCGATCCGGGCGCAAGTCCGGGACCCAGACCCGGCATCGCTGGCCCAGCTTTGTGAAGGGCAAATCCCCCCACGCTGCTGGCGCATTTGGCGTCGGGCGTCTGGGTCCCTGACCTGCGGCCCGATCAAGTCGGGCCATCCGTCAGGGATGACAAGAATTTGGTTTTGTTGGAGAAACTTCTGTAGAGAGAACGCGGGGCGTCAGAGCTTCAATTCCACCAGCGGCACGCTTGGCGCTTCACCAGCGCCAACCGCGTCGAGCGCGATATCGAGCTGATCGGTGTCGAGGCGAACGGGGCAATCGAAAGCGAAACCGGCGGTGATTGCGGCGCCATCGGCGGGCGGAGCCGCGAAGCTCACCTGGCCGGTGGTGTGATCAATGGAGACTGCGGCCTCGACGCCATCGACGGCCACCACAACCGTGCCTTCGACCGGCTTGGCAATGGTGCGCGCCCAGCTCTCGGCGCCGCTGGCATAGGTCTTCACCAGCTGGAACGCCGTCGTCACGCCATCGCCGGTGCCGATCAGCTGGTCGAGCATGGAGGGCACAGCCGAGGGCGCGCAGGAGCGGTTATCGATCGGGTCGCGGAAGCGAAAGCCGTGCAGACGGCCGCGGCGTGCCTCGAAGAAGGCGATCAGGGTGTTGAGATCGTCGAGCGATTTGACGCCCGGGCCGGCATCCCAGCGGCGCAAACTGTCGGCCCAGGGCGAATTGCGCTCCTCGCGGCCGGAGATGAGGGTGACGATTTCGGTGCGCCTTTGCGGGCCGCCAACGGCGCCGATCGCGACGGCGAAGGGAAAGCGGATGTTGTGAAAATCACTCATAGATAACGGCTCCCTTTGGCGACGGCGCGGGCCAGGGCGCGGGAGATCCGTGCCTGCGATTGTTCGACGGCGCGGGCATCCGCGCCCGGCCCCAGCGCCAGATTGACGGTGATGTTGGGCCCGGCGGCGGCGGCGATGGAACCGGCACCGGGCGGCACGAAGAGCTCCGGTCCGCGCTCGCCGACGAGATAGGCGCCGCCGGGGGTGACCGGCCCGCCCTCGGCGCGGGCGCCGAACAGCGGCAGGCCGGAGAGCACGGAATTGATCGCGCCGGAGAGCGGTTTTTCGATCAATTGCTCCGCCGCCAGCCGCGCCAGATCGCGCAATATGCTTTCGGTCAGGCGCGAGAACGACGTCTCGCCGGAGCTGGCGGCGCGCTGAAAGGCGCGCTCAATGCTGTCGCCGGTGCGCTCGAAGGCCGCCTCGATCGCCTGGCTGGCGCGCGCGGCAGGGCCATCAGCGAGCGCGTCCAGGGCTTCGCCGGCGCTTTCGGTCTGGTCAGTGAAATCGGTCATGGGGTTTTGTCCGGATAATCGGCCATCAGGATTTGCAGCGCCGCGCGGCTCAACGGCCGCGCATCATGGGCGCCTGCCAGGGCGCGCCATTCGATCAGGCTGAGGCGCCAGAATTCGCGCGGGGCGATGCCAAGCCGCGCTGCCAGACGCAGGGCGGCGTGCCAGTCGGGCCGGCTCATAACGCCGTCTCGAAACAGCTCGAGATCGCCGCGGCCGCCGCCAGCGGATCTAGCGGTGCCGCACGCAGTTCGGCCTCGGTGATGGTCGAACCGCCGCCGCGCAGCAGCACGCCCAGCACGGTGACGAGATTGCGGGCATCGACCCTCACCCCGTCCTCGAACAACGCCTCGATCTCGGCCAGGGCGCCGAGCGTCAGGCATAATGTGTGCGTCACCCCGCCGATCTCCAGCGTGGTTTCGCCGCGAGCGCGATTGGCCATCAGATCGCTCCAAAGCTCAGCGCGCCCGCCGAAGCCAGCGTCATCGACCAGGCCGCCTCGCCATCATGGCGTCCGGAATAATCCAGCGCCGCGACGAGAAACGCGCCCTCGATCACCCCGAAATCCGGGATCACGATCTGCCAGTCCCGCGCCGCCTGGTCGAAAAAGGCCTGGCGCACCGCCGCGTCGCTGGCCGCATCGACAAACACGCCGGCACCGGAGACCGAACAGGTCTTCACCCCCGCCCCGGCCAGCAATTCGCGCCAGCCCTCCGGACTGTCCGCCGTGGTGACATCGATGCTGCGGGCATTGAGCGAAATGGTCTTCATGCGCAGGCCGGCCGCCGCCGCAAAGCTCTGCGGGTCGCCGCCATCGCCGATCTTGAGGAGTATGTCCTTGCCGGACTGGATGGTCATGGAGTGGTCCTCCGGTTTTCTGTTTCGAGTTCAAAAAACAACAAGCACCTCTTCCCCCGGCCTTGTGCCGGGGCCTGCCGGAGCCAGGAGAGCAATCACCGCCCTCCGGCAGACCCCGGAATTCGCTGCGCTCCTCCGGGGGAAAGTGTTGTGTGGATTTGGCGTGCGGCCTCACCCGGCCCCCGCCACAAAAAAACCGCCCCGAAAGGCGGCTGATCATTCAATCTTGTCGGCGCGCGCGGTCAGAGCAGACCCTGCTCCTCCTCGGTCGCCCAGCGCCGCACCAGGCTTTCATACTCGATGAACAGACGCGGCAGACGGTCACGCTTGCGCTTGGCGCGAATGTATTCGGCAAAATCCATCCAGTCGAGAATATAGCTCTTGCGCCACCAGCTCTTGATCATCTGCTCGTCGAGCGCGTGGCGTTTCACGCCGATCGCCGTCGCCTCATAATAATTGAACACCTTCTTGATCACGTCGGCCGGCCGGACCTTGCGCTCGCCGACCTTCACTGGCTTGGCCGCTTCTACCGTATCGGTATCAAGAGGCTGTTTGTCGTTTGAGGCTTGCAGCTCGCGCCTGACAACGCGGAATTCCTCGAACATCTGGATCAGATCGCCATCGCGCGTCTGCACGGCGATGTGCTGGAAGGAATTGGCCAGTCTCGCGGCGCGGTAGGAAAGACGGTAACCGTACAAGGCAGCAAAGAAGGAGACGATGAGGACTTCCAGCACCATGACATCGTAGCGGGCACTTCCCAGCTCACCCCAATATTTGGCGGTCAGGATCGTGCCGGCGACACTGAGCATGAGCAGCCAGCCCATCCAGACCAGATGGAAACGGCGATCATAGATCCGGGTCCACAGATTGCCCGCCAAATGCAACTCCCCACTGCAAGGACACAACCCTAGACTGGGAAACGGATGACCGGCAACAAAAAAGGGCCCCAGAACGGGGCCCCGGCGTACGCGGCGGCAAAGGCAGACGAATGAGACCGCCTAGCGGCTCGTGCCTTCGATCCGGCTCGTGCCCTCAATATTCGTTCGGTGAAACTTCATCTCATCCCCCTCCGATTCAACGGGGCTAACAAAACACTGCTTGGGCATCCTGGCAAGACGCACTCGCCGTATCGGCGAAAGCTCCTAACGCAATTCAACCCTCACGTCCATACGCCGGATTGGTTGAGAAGCCGTTATCAGGCAGGCCTCAACCCCACGTATGTTACATAATAGCATAAGCAGGAATCGTGTTGAATGTAAGGTCGCGGCGGCAGATATTCGATGAATTCCCTGTCATCTGCGCCCGCCGCTGCGAGCCCCCTATGCGCGGAGACCGGCTCTCACTCGGCGCCGCGCCCCATCACCGCCCTCAACCGGATAATCCCGCGCTTCACGCGCCGGTCCCGCGTCGCGAAGACATCGCTATAGGCGGGCGCCAGCAGGACCAGCGTCCAGGGTGCGGGCAGATCCGGATCCAGCCCGCGCAGGGCCTCGCGCAATTGGCCGGTGATGGCGTGGGCGTCGCTGTCGCGGCACCAGATTTCCAGAGTCAGGCGGTGTTCGATCAGGGTGACGTCATCGGCGTCGCGCGCCAGGGTTTCGCTGCGGCCCCAGCTGGCGTGCGGGTAAGCCGCGCTGCGCGAGCGTTCTGTGAATATCCGCACCGGATCGCCGAGCACGGCCATCACGGCGGCATCACCGGCCATCGCGGTGGTCAGCGCCGCGATCAGATCGGCCTCGGGCGCGCTCACAGCGATATCCTCCACCATGGGCGAAGCAAGGCCTTGACCGAGGCCGGCATGCCAACCTCCAGACCGCCTTCAAACATCGCCTCGACCAGCTGGCCGATCGCCTCCACCAGCGGTGCCGGCACGTCAGCGGGGTCGGTGCCATAACCGCAGGTGAAGGCGATCTCGATACCGCCAATACTGCGGCCCGGCTCGGGGAAATGGCCGTTCGGCCGCAGCGCCAGACGGCCCGGCTCGGACAGGGTATCGATGAAGAAATCCGCCGGATCATGGCTCGTCGGCGTGTCATCGGCGGCATAGGTGGTGATCGCGTCGATGGAAATCAGCGGCGGTTTGGGCAATTTGAACTGGGTGCCGAAGGCGCACAGACGGCCATCGCCTTGCCAGGCATCGCGCCGTTCCAGCCAGGTCTGGGAGAGACAGGCGCGGCCCGTATCCCCCTCGACACGCTGGCGCGCGCTTCGTATCAGATGCGTCAGACGCGCATCCTGGCTGCTGTCGGAAATACGCAGGCGGGCCTTGGCCTGGTCGAGCGAAAGCGGCTCGGCCGCCGGCGGCGTGACGAGGGATAGAGACATGAGTGACTCCGGTTCAAACGAAAACGATCGCGGGCGCTTCACGCGCCAGATTCGGCTCTATGGCGGCGCTGCGGCGGCCTGTGCGGCGCTGGGCAGTGTGCAAACGACCTTCGGCTTTCCCGGCGGGAGCTTTTCATTTGTGCTGGCACTGATCTTCACGGTCAGCACTTTCTTCGCCTGGATGAAAAGCCGCGCATGAACACGCCTGGTCCCGGCCGCCTCAACGCGCTGCAGGCCTGGATCCTGGCCTTCGCCCTGTGCGGTTTGCCGGCCATCGTGCTGGCCTATGGTCTGGTGTTTTACGGTTTCACGGCCGCCGGCCTGATCGATCCGCCCATGATGGCGGCGAAATCAGTGGTGCTGGTCTGGCTGATCCCCGGCCTGGTCGGCACGGCGATCTGGATGCGGCCGGTGGAGAATTATATCCGGCGGGTTTTCTTCGATCTGCCCAGCGTCGAGGCGACGCACGGCACCGAGGCGGGCGATGCGGTGAGCGATGCGGCGGAAAGGGCGCTGATCGAGGCGGTGCAAAGGGAGATCGGACGTCGATAGCCCATTCTTCTCCCTGAGGGAGAAGAATGGGCGTTCAACCGATCAGCTCACCCCGAACTTCAACAGCTTGATCGCCGCAAAGTCCTGCACGCCGCCGCCAACACGCTTGGTGGTGTAGAAGAGGACATAGGGCTTGGCCGAATACGGGTCGCGCAGGACCTCGACGCCCTGGCGGTCGAGGACGAGATAGCCCTTGGCGAAATCGCCGAAGGCAATCGAAAAACTGTCGGATCCGATATCCGGCATGTCCTCGGCCTCGGTGACGGGATAGCCGAGCAGGGTCGAGCTGCCGCCCTCGGACAAGCTTGGCTGCCAGAGATAATTGCCATCGGCATCCTTGAAGCGGCGGACGGCCGAGACGGTGCGCCGGTTCATCACGAAACGCCCCGAGGCGCGATAGCCGGTCTTGGGCGCATAGATCAGATCGATCAGCGCATCGGCCGGATCGCCGGCATCGAAGGCGCCATCGGTTCCGGTGGGCACATAGCCGATCTCGCCCCAGGCTTCCGTGCCATCAAGCGCCTTGGTATAGCTCAAAAAGCCCTTGGGCTTGTCACTGCCGTCGCCGGAAACGAAAGCGGCGCTTTCCTGCACCGCGAAGACATCGCGCACTTCTTCCGCCAGCCATTGATCGACATCGACCATGGCATCATCGAGCAATTGCTGCGTCGCCGCCGGCATGGCGTAAAGCTCGGCGCAGGGGAAATCCAAGAGGTCGAGGCTTGGCGCCCCGGTTTCGGGTCGCGCCGCCGTTTCCGTCACCCAGCCCGAAGCGGCACCGCCGCGCGAAACTGGCTTCCGAAAGACGGGAGCAGACGTCTGGCGCACCGAGGCGATGGCGCGGATCGGCGAGGCCTCGATCAACAACCGGTCAATACGCGCCTCGGTCTCGGCCGGCACGACATAGCCGCCATCGGCATTCGTTCCGGCAGACAGCGATTTCGCCTCCGCCAGCCCGGCCAGATCACCGCGCCGCATATAGCGCGACCAGGCCGCGCTCTCCGCCGAGCCTTGTGCGCCCGACAGGCCCGGACGCGCTTCGCCGAGCAGAAGCCGGTCGAGGGCGGATTTCTGGTCGGTCAGGGCCGCATCGATGCGCGCGACCTTCTCGTCGAGCAGGATATCGGCCGAGGCCTTGGCCTCGATCTCGCCGAGGCGCTGGTCATTGGCCTGTTTGAAGGCCTCGAAGGCGGCCAGCACTTCGCCGAGCGCGGCCCGGGTTTCGCCGGAGACCGGGCTCATCTTGGTTTCCTTGGTCATGATGATCCTTGTTGTCAGGCCGCGAGGGCCGGTTGGGAAACAAGCCGCAGGCGGGCCTGCGGCAGCATCGGGAAGGTCACGATCGAGACCTCCCACAGATCCAGTTCAATCAGCTCGCGCCCGCGCGGGGAGCGGCCGGAAAAACGCCTTGTGCGAAAGCCGATCGACAGCCCGTCAATGGCGCCGGAGCGCACCAGCGACAGCGCCGTACGCCCGCGCGGCCCCTCGGCCAGGATCTCGCCGCGGACATAAAGCCCGCGCTTGTCCTCACGCAGCTCGCGCCAGACTCCGATCGGCTCGGAGGCTTCGTGCTGGAACAGCATCGGCACATTGGTGCGATGGCGCAGGCTGGCGGCGAACGCACCGCGGCGCACGACATCGCCGGCCAGATCGGCGAGATCAAACACACTGGCATGACCCTCGATCAGCAGGGTTTGGGGCATGATGGGCCTCGTTGGGTTGGTTTGTTTTTCTTGCGAAAGGGGAGAACGAACTCCGCGCGGCGCCGCTCTACGTTCCTCACCAGCTCCGCCCCCTCCGGGGGCACCTCTTCCATCAAGGAAGAGGAGGGCGATTATCACCGCCGCCTCGCTTGTCTCCCTCCTCTTCCTTGATGGAAGAGGTGGCGGCGAAGCCGTCGGAGCTGGTGACGATCACAGGGTGTGACGATCGAAGGAGAGGGAATGCTACTCCTCCATACGCCGTTCAATCCGCACCAGGCTCTCCCTCGCCAAGCGCACTTCCGCCTCCAGCCCGGCCATGCGTTCCGCCAGGGCGCTCTGCCTCGCATTGTCGCGTTCGAGCTGGTCGAGGCGTTCGCCGACGCGGCCGAACCAGACCAGGGCGCCGGAGGTTTGCAGCACCAGGGCGAGCACGACGCCGAGCGTGATCTGGCGCTGCAGATGCCAGTCGCGTGTCTCCGTCATTGTTCAAGCTCCTTGAGGCCGGGCACACCGTTCTCATCGGCCTGGATTTGCAGATCGGGCCCGAACCAGGGCCGCAGCCAGACGGCCAGGGCGCGCGCCAGTTTGCGGGTCAGGGGCGAGACGGTCTGGCGCCAGAAGGCGAGATTGGCCTCGCGGTAATTGGCATAGGTATTATCGCCGGGCAGGCCGAGCAGGAGCGGCGGCACGCCAAAGGCGAGCGCAATCTCCCGCGCCGCCTCGCGCCGCGCCTGGGTGAAATCCATATCCGCCGGTGACAGCGCCATCGGCTTCCAGTCGAGACCGCCTTCCAGCAACATCGGCCGGCCGGCATTCGTGGGTCCGGCATGGTCCTCGGCGAGTTCGCGCTTGAGGCGGTCAAACTGGTCCGGGCTCATCCGCCCCTCGCCGCCATTGAAGACCAGCGCCCCGGACGGCCGCGCCGCATTATCGAGCAGCGCCTTGGCCCATTCGCCGCCGGCATTGTGCAGGTCGAGGGCGCGGGCCGCGGCCTGGATCGGCGAGAGGCCGTAATAATCATCGCCGGGATGAAACAGCTTGATGTGGAAAACCGGCGCCCGGCCGCTCACCGGATCCCGCTGGAAGACGCGTTTCCGGCCATCGACCGAATATTCCCAGCCCTGCGGCCAGCCACGCGGTCCGGGCAATACACGCAGGCGATCCGGGCGCAATACAAAGAGTTCGCGCGGCTCGTTTTCCAGACTCACCAGCTCGAGATAGGCATTTCCGGCCAACTGTAGAAAACCGTAGAAATTTTCCCACAGCTCGGGGCCGGACTGGTCCGGATTGGGCTGGTCGATCAATCTCTGCGCCGCCGCATTGGAGGCCTTCAGCGGCACGGCCGCCGCGGCTTCCGTGATCAGGCGCACGCAGCGATGCGTGATGGCATTGCGCTCGAAACCCTCGCGCATCAGGGCGGGAATATCGCGCGGCGACCAGGCGGCGCGGGCAGCAAATTGCAACGCCACCAGGCCGGGCGGCACGGTGGCTTTCGCCTCCCGGCCGATCAGCCGGCTGAACCAGTTGGACATGGCGGGTTCCTTCTCTCTTTCAAATCCCACTCCCCGTTGTCATCCCGGACGGATGCCCGGACGCGTCAGCGATCCGGGCGTAGGTCCGGGACCTACCCGCATTTCCTGCTGGTCTGACGGGTAGGTCCCGGATCTGCGCCCCGCCTGCGCGGGGCATCCGTCCGGGATGACAAGCGTTTGTATTTATGCGGGTTTTCGCGGAGCACGCGCCTCTAAAGCCGCCTGATCCTCGGCCCCGCCCGCGTCTGCAGCAGCAAATCCGTCACCGCCCAGACCAGCGCATCGACGCGGTCGGGGCTGGTGCGCGGGCCTTCCGGGGCGCCGAAGGCACACATCTGGTCCTCCAGCGCCGCGAAGCGTCCGGCGTGAAACACGCGGCCTGCCGCATAGAGCGCGGCGACCGGTTCGGCCCGCACATGCTTGCCGCGGCTGGCATGGACCAGCCGCACCGGCAGCCCGCTCGAGGCTGCCTGCAAGACCGACCTCACCATCTCACCGCCCTGATTGGCCTCGGCGACCAGGCCGTCGGCCTCGAAAGCTTCGAAACTCTCCGCCACGACGCGGGCCCAGTCGGCCGGCATGGCGGGACCGAAGGAGCGATCGGCGAGCACCCAGGCGCGCCGCGAGGCGCCCTCGCCGCACGCGCCGGCAATGACGATGCCGCACTCGTCCGAGCGGGCGCCGCCAGTGGCTGGCGGATCAACCGCGACAATAATGCGGTCGAGCTCGGGCGCCTTGTTCACAATCGCCGCCTCGATATCGGCCCGGCGCCACAGCGCCCCGGCCGGATCGTCGATCAGCACGCCCTCGATCTCCTGGCGCCCCAGCGCCGAGCCGCCATAGGCCGCCTGCATGGCGGCAAGAAAGCCCGGTGCCAGATTGGCGGCATTCTCCGAGGTCGGCTGGTGCGAGCTTGCAACGCCCGTCGCCTTCATCAGGGTTTTGAGCGCCGGGATCGGCCGCGGCGTCGTCGACAGCATCAGGCGCGGCCTGTCGCCCAGCCTGAGCCCCATGCGCAGGGTGTCGAGGGTCTTTTGCGGTTCGGCCCAGGCAGCAAATTCATCGCCCCAGGCCAGCTCGAATTGCGGCCCGCGCAGCCCGTCCGGATCCTCCGCCGAAAAGGCATAGGCTTCGGCCTCGTTCGGCCAGATCAGCCGCTTGCGCGAGACTTCATAGCGCGGACGCTCGGCCTCGCGCCCGATATTCGCCAGGCCGGACGGCCCGTCAATCATCACCTCGCGCACATCATTGAATGTCGGCCCGACCAGCGCGATCCGGCGGATACCGGCCTTCACCTGTGCCCGCACCCATTCAGCGCCCGCGCGGGTCTTGCCCGCGCCGCGCCCGCCGAGGAAAAGCCAGATCAGCCAGTCGCCGGGCGGGGGCAGCTGGGCGGGGGTGGCCCAGGTGCGGAAATCAGCCTTGAGGGCGACCAGGGCAGTCTGGTCCAGCCGTTCGAACTTCGACCTCCGCTGCGTTTCCGGTGTCGCGTGGAAAGAGTCGACGTCGAAGGTCGGCGCGCAGGAGTTCGACTTCGGCATCGCTCAACTTCGCCTCCTTGTTCTCGCCCGGCGTGGCGGCATGTCTCGTTTCCATCATCGCGGTCCTTTCCTCATGTTCGGCGCGGCGCAGCGCGACATAGGCGGTAGCCATCTTCGTCGCTGCAGCCGGGTCGCCGAGGAGATATTCCGCCTCGGCTTCAAGCCGCCGTCGCCGCAACGCCGTCTCGCGCCGCTCGGCCAGTTCGGCGGCCGGCAGCCGCCGCAAATGGCTCATCGCCCGATAGACGCTCTGCGGCGTAACCCCCGCCGCCCCCGCGATCTCCCGCGCGGTCTTGCCGGCTTCATATTGCAGAAAATACGGATACCAGGCCGTCGGATCGCGCCGCGGCGTCTTGGCCGTCTCCGGCCTCTCGGCCGGTTCGGGTGGTTCAGTTTTTTCGGGTTCTTGGGTCATGCCGGATATTAGGCTCGTGCCTGTTCCGGTCGGATTGTTTGCCGAAATTTTCGCGCAAGGGCCTGCAAGGTCTGGGGATTTTATTTGAGGCGGTGTGGATAGCGGGGAAGTTATCCCCGCAAAAACTGGTGAAACGCTCCCCGACCCAACAAATATCACCTTCCCCCGGACTTGTTCCGGGGCAATCCTCCACCTCGAAATCACCAAAATTTGTCATCCCTGACGGATGCCCGGACGCGTCAGCGATCCGGGGGCAGATCAGGGACCCAGACGCCCGACGCTTGGAAATTTCGGTGTCGGGGCGGCGGATTCCTGATCGTCCCGCGTGAATGAATTCGCGATGGTGGTTCTGGGTCCCTGATCTGCGCCCCGCATGCGCGGGGCATCCGTCAGGGATGACAAGAGATTGGTTTTATTGAAAAATCAACGGCGAATTAGAGTAGAAGCTACTCCTCCTCATCCCCCTCACCCGGCCATTCCACAATCCGGTCTTCCCAATCCTCCGGATCAACCTCATCCTCGGAAATCACCTGGTTGCGGATCGACATGCCGGCCTTGTGGACGCTCATCGGATCGCCCGACACCAAGGGATGCCAGTCATAGAGATCCTTGCCTTCGCCGATCAGGCGGTAGGCGCAGGTCTGGGGCATCCATTCCAGTTCGGTGACGTTTTTCGGGGTGAGGATGACGCAGTCGGGGACGCGCTGTTTGCGGTTGGTGTAATCGCCGCAGCGGCAGGTGTCGGGGTTGAACAGGCGGCAGGTGACGTCGGTGTGCAGGCGCAGGCCTGAATCCTCGTCTTCGAGCTGGATCAGGCAGCATTTGCCGCAGCCATCGCACAGGGATTCCCATTCCGGCTTGGTCAATTGTGACAATGTTTTCGTTTTCCAGAAAGGCTGTGTCATGTCTGTCGCCTGAATTTGGCCCAGTTTCCGGGGCCTAGGATTGCAGCAGGCCGGCGTGTTACGGCAGGTCTGGGTTTTGGGTGGCTATAGCATGTTCAACGAGCCGTATCGCGCCGATCACATGATGGAACGCGAACAGAGACAGCGGCGCACGCTGATCATTGGCGCCAGCGTCACCGGTGTCAGCCTGCTCGGCATGCTGATCGCGGCGCTCATGGTGTGGGACTGGGCCTTCCACGATCTGCCACCGGCACCGGGCTCGGCAGCGGAATTATGGTCGGTGCGGCTGGAGCCATCGGTCACCGTGCTCGACACCCATGGCGATGTGCTCGCCGTGCGCGGACCGCTCTATGCGCGCGCCATCTCGCTCGATGCGCTGCCGGCTTATGTGCCGCAGGCCTTTCTGGCGATCGAGGACCAGCGTTTTTACGAGCATGGCGGGGTGGATTATCGCGGCGTGGCGCGGGCGCTCTGGACCAATCTGCGCGCCGGACGTTCGGTGCAGGGCGGCTCGACCATCACCATGCAGCTGGTCAAGAATCTGATGCTGACGCCGGACCGGCTCTTGCGGCGCAAGCTACAGGAGATCCGCCTCGCCTGGGCGCTGGAGGACAATCTCACCAAGACGGAAATCCTCGAGCTCTATCTCAACCGCATCTATCTCGGCGCCCGCGCCTTCGGCGTCGAGGCGGCGGCGCATCGCTATTTCTCCAAACCCGCCAGCGACCTCACCCTGGCCGAGGCGGCGATGCTGGCCGCCTTGCCCAAGGCGCCCTCGCGGCTCGATCCGACCGTCAATCTCGTCGCCGCCCAGGCGCGCGCCGAACAAGTGCTGGCGGCGATGCTCGCAGCCGGCTTTATTACCGAGGAAGCGCGCGCCGAGGCGGTCGCCAATCCCGGCGTGCCCGTGCCGGCCAGTCTCGATCCCCAGGCCGGGGTGACCTGGGGCTATGTGTTCGATTATGCGGTGCTGGAAGCCGCGCGGCTTCTGCCCGAAGACGTGCCCGATCTGGTGATCCGCACGACGATCGACCCGGCGCTGACCCTGGCGGCGCGCGACAGTATTGCCGGCGTGCTCGATAGCGACGGCGCGGCGGTCAATGCCAGCGAGGCGGCGATCGTCCTGCTGGCACCGGACGGGGCGATCCGCGCCTTTGCCGGCGGGCGCGATTATCTCGTCAGCCAGTTCAACCGCGCCCTGCAGGCCCAGCGCCAGCCCGGCTCGGCCTTCAAGCCGATCGTGTTTACCGCAGCCCTGGAAGCCGGTTACGACCCCTCCTCCGCCGTCTGGGATGAGCCGGTCGATCTGGAAGGCTGGGAACCGCAGAATTTCGCCGGCGGCTATCGCGGTCTGGTCACCCTGCAGGAAGCCCTGCGGCGCTCGATCAATACGGTCGCAGCCCAGGTCGCCAGCGATGTCGGGCTGGGGCGGATTGTCGAGACCGGTCACCGGATGGGCATTCGCTCGACCCTGCCGGAATTGCCGGCCATTGCGCTGGGTGCCGCCGAGGTCAATCTGCTCGAACTGACGGCGGCCTATTCGGTCTTCCCGCGCGATGGCCAGCGCTTTGATCCCTGGTTCGTCGAGCGCATCACCAATTCGCGCGGCGACGTGTTGTACGAGCACGCCGAGACGGCGCCGGTGCAGGCGCTGGCGCCGGACGTGGCGCGGCCGATGTCCACCATGCTGCAGGATGTGGTATTATCGGGCACCGGACGCCGCGCCATCCTCGCCGGTGGCCGCGCCGTCGGCGGCAAGACCGGCACCAGCCAGTCCTTCCGCGATGCCTGGTTCATCGGCTTCACCGCCGATTACACAGCCGGCGTCTGGGTCGGCAATGATGATGACAGTCCGATGAGCAATGTCACCGGCGGCGGCCTGCCGGCGACAATCTGGCAGCGCTATATGACGGCCGTGCATCAGGGCATTCCGGTGCACGCCCTCAGCGCCCCGGCGCCGCGCTCACGCTCGGAACGCGAGGAAAGGCTGGCCGCCTTCTATTCCGACCTGTCCGATGCCTTCGACGCCTTGCTGGCGGATCCGTCCGCCGCCGCCGGCGATCCCAGGGAGCGCTGAACCAGCGCCGTCAATTGCGCGATCTCGCCACGCAAACCGGCGATCTCGCTCTGCAGCTCGATCACATCCTCGCCGACCTCGGCATCACGCTCTTCTTCCGCGTCGAAATGCTTCGACTGCAGGCTGTCGACGATGATGGCGATGAAGAGATTGAGGATGGCGAAACTGGTCAGCACGATAAAGACGAGGAAAAACAGCCAGGCCCAGGGATGGTATTCCATCACCGGCAGGGCCAGGTCGGTCGCCCAGCCTTCCAGCGTCATCACCTGGAACAGCGAGAAGGCCGTATCGCCCAGCGTGCCGAAACGCTCGGGATTGGTGCCGGCATAAAGCTTGGTCGCCATCACGGCGGAGACATAGAAGGTCAGCCCCAGCACGGCCATCACCGCCCCCATGCCCGGGATCGCGCGCAGCAGCGCTTCGACCACCTTGCGCATTTCCGGCATCACCGAGAACAGGCGGAAGGTCCGCAGCACGCGCAGCGAGCGCAAGACCGAAAAACTCCCGGCCATCGGCAAGACCGAGACCAGGATCACCACAAGGTCGAACCAGTTCCAGCCGGAGCGGAAAAACTGCAGCCGGTAGGCGATCAGCTTGAGGCTCAGCTCAATGACGAAGATCATCACGACGATGCGGTCGATCAGCGGCAGGGAGCGGACAAACCAGGGCGCCGCGAAGGGCAGGGTGTCGAGACCCAGCGTGATGGCGTTGAAAATGATCACCACCATGATCGAGTTCCGGAAGCCGCCACTTTCGACGAAGGCGGTTAGCCGCGCCCGGAGACCCTGAGAGGTCGATTTCATTGCGCCACCCCGTTGCTGGCCTTCTCGTAACGCCAGCAGGAGCGGAGTTCAACTGTGATTTGAGCCTGTTATGCGCTCGCAAATCAGTCAGCTGGAACCTTTCAGGCCCCGTCAGCCAGGCGCGGGCCGTGGCCCGAGGCCCGCACTTCCGCACCACCAACCACGCCTGAAATGGGCCATAACACGCTGTACTTTAAATAAATTCACCCAGCCACAATACAAATCCACCCCGCCAGAGGACGGCAGCCTGACAAAGCCGGGCACCCGCCCTGGCAGCCCGGAATATCACGGCAAGGCGGCTGCGATCACCACATCTGCAATCTTAGACCAGTCTTAAGGAAAGTCTGTTTCTATTTGCCACCGAGTGGGTTTGAGGGTTGAGCGTGAAATCGAGTGGGAACAACAGGCTTGCCGGCCAGACAATGGAGCGGCCAGCGCCGCCGGCCGATGCTGTCGAGCGGGAAATGGCGATCGCCTTCCGTCCGGTCGTCCGTGGTTTCCTGTTCGCGCTCTGCCTGTATTACGGCTTGCTGAGCGTCTCCTATATCGTCATCCCCCAGGACTTCCCGGCATCGACCTATGCCGTCCTGCTGGCGCTGATCAGCGCCTCAGCGGTCACCGCAGGTGTGATGCACCGGCTGGCTCGCACGTCCTGCCGCAAGCGCACGATCGAGTTTTACGGCCTGGCCGGCAATGCGATTTTGCTCGGCAATGTCACGGTCCAGATGGCGCTCAACTTCGAGCCCGAAAACCTGGCCTATTTCATCCTGGCAATGCCGATTTTTGCGACGGTATCCATCAGCCTGCGATCGACGCTCCCAAGCATGCTGATCACCGTCGCCGCAATGTTGACCTTTGTTGCGATCCACATGCCCGAAATGCTTGGGGAATACCTCTTCATGGCCCTGGCCGCAGGGATTAGCGCCGTCGGGATGGCGATGTTGATGCGCGGCGCCGTCTTCCGTGCCACCACCGCCCGCCTCGAAGCCGACGAAAACAGCAACCGGGCCGAAGCCCTCGCGGCGAAATCGGAAATGCTGGCCGAGAAGGCCGAGGCGCTGACCCTCCAGACGCGCGAAATGGCTGAACATGATTCCCTCACAGGACTGGCCAATCGCTTCAGCTTCTTCAATGCCTTCGGGACGGCGATCGCGGGCCGGCGCAAGCGTGATCAACACACCATGCTGGTCCTGGTCGACCTCGACGGTTTCAAGCCGGTCAATGACACTTACGGCCATTCGGTCGGCGATAAACTGCTCGGCGAAGTCAGCCGGCGGCTTTGCGCCGTCGCACCACGCCAGGCCGTGGTCGCGCGACTGGGCGGCGATGAATTCGCCATCCTGCTGCGCCGTGACCGGATCCACACCTGTATCGAAGAGTTCGGGCGCTCGATCTGCGCCGCGCTGAGCCAGCCCTATGTGGTCAATTCCATCCAGGTGAATATCTCAGCCTCGGCAGGTCTGGTCATCTGCGACCGGGAGGGCTTGTCGATCCGGGAATGGATGGAGCGCGGTGATTTCGCGATGTATCGCGCCAAGCAGAATGCCCGTGGGGAGGCCGTCCTGTTCGATCAGCGCCACGAGACCGAAATGCAGGGCTTCGGCCGTATCGACCAGGCCATGCGCAACGGCAATCTGAACGACGAGCTGAGTATCGTCTTCCAGCCACAACATGATCTGGAGAGCGGCCGCACCTATGGCTTCGAAGCTCTGGCCCGCTGGAACAGCCTTGTACTTGGCCCGGTCAATCCAGACAGTTTCATCAAGATCGCGGAAGTCTCGGGGCTGATCCGGAAAGTCACTCCGGTCCTGCTGCTCAAGACGCTGGAAGCGGTGCAGGCCTGGCCGGAGCACATCCAGGTCTCCTTCAACCTGTCCGGCCATGACCTGATGTCACCGGTCGCGGTCAGCGAGATCCTCGATATCGTCAAGCAAAGCGCGATCGCGCCGGAACGGATCGAATTCGAGATCACTGAAACGGCGATGATGGCGGACATTGAACAGGCCCGCCGTTCGATTGAGCGCATCGCGGCACTCGGCTGCAGACTGGCGCTCGATGATTTCGGTTCCGGCTATTCGAGCTTCAGCTATCTGCACCAATTGCCCGTCAGCAAGATCAAGATCGACCGTTCCTTCGTCGTCCCCTTGCTGAAGGACGCCTCGGCGAGCAAGATCATCCAGACCATCATCAATCTGGGCCACTCGCTCGACCTGGATTGCGTTGTCGAAGGTGTCGAAACCATTGCCGAGCTGGACCTGCTCAGGGGCATGCGGGCGCGTTTCATCCAGGGCTATATTTTCGGCAAGCCGATGGCTGCCGGCGGCGTTCTCGCCTATCTCGCGGCCGAGAAACGCGCCGCCGGCCAGATAGCGCAACCTGCCCCGGCCAAGCTCTCCATCGTCAAGCCCCCAATCCGCAAGGCTTGAAACCCCGGCCACCGGGTCGGCGAAGCTGGCCCTGCCCACCCGCCGGCAGCGCCTCGCAGCAAGCTTTTATTAGGGCGGCAGCGGCACACTGCGGCCATGCACCTTCCCCCCACCCTGATCTGCCTCACCCTGTCTCTCGCGCTGACCGCCGCGCCGGCCGGGGCCGGCGACATCCTTCATGGCTGGACACGGACCGGCTCTGTCTATCAACGCGTCAGCCTGACCGACGGCAGCCAGGCCATGTGCGCGGCCCTTTGCGACGGGCAGGCACAATGCCGTTCCTGGGTCTGGACCCCGCCGGGGCTGGAGGACATCGACGGCCAGTGCGCCCTGCTCGCCTCGACTCCGGCGCCTCATCCCGCGCCGCGCCGGGTGACAGGCCTGGCCAGTGATATCGCGGCGCAAATCGAGGCGGCCAGCGAACGCAGCCCAAGCGCGCGCGAAATCGCCGCCCTGCGTGCGACCCTGCCGGGCCCGCACTGAGATTTGCGCCCCCGGAAATCCACCCTGAAACTTCCGCCAGGCCCGGACAATTTGATCGCTCGCGAAGAGACTTCTTTTACCTACGGCTGCCATGATCCGGCCTGTCTATCCGGCACCGAGACTGAAAGAGTAGCTTCATGGCCGTTATCAGCAAGTTGAGCACCCTGCTTGAGCTGGCGAAAGAACGCTCCAGTGATCGACGCCGCACCTTGCTGCGCGAAGTCACCGACATGTTTTTCGATGAACCGCCGGAACGCGACACCCCCGTATCGCAGGAATTTGATGATGTGCTCAGTGCGCTGGCGGAACAGACCGCGCAAGGCGCGCGCGCCGAACTCGCCGAACGTTTCGCCGACACGCCGCTGGCGCCACGGGGCATGCTGCTCAAACTGGCGCGTGATGCGATTGAGGTTGCGGCCCCGATCCTGGCGCGTTCGACCGCGCTGAGCGAAGCGGAGTTATTGTCGATCGCCGAACAGGGCGCGCAGCCACAGCTCAAGGCGATTTCGCAGCGCGAACTGGTTTCCGAACGCCTTTCCGACACCATTGTCCGCCGCGGCGATGATGACACCGTCGCGGCCCTGGTCCGAAATGATGGCGCCAGACTATCCCGCGCAAGTTTTGAATCGGTCGCTGAACGGGCCGAACACTCAAAAGTGCTGCAGGCTCCGGTGGTCCGCCGCAAGGACACGCCGGCCGATCTGCTCGGTGATTTGATGCTGACCGTCGAAAACCATCTTCGCGATCACATCCTGGAGCGCTTTGACGGTATGGACCCGGCCCTGGTCGAGCAGGCACTGGCCGCCTCCCATGCGCGGCTCAGCGAACGCATGAGCCAGGACCAGGACGCCGAGGAAGCGGAGAAATTCGTTCGCGGCATGGCGGTGCGCAAAATGCTCAATGGCGGGCTGCTGGCCCGCTTGCTACGCGAACGTGAAATGACGCGCTTCCATGTCGCCTTCGCGGAAATGACCGGTGTCGACCGCATCGCCGCCCGCCGGGCCATCGACCAGGAATGCATCGACCCGCTGGCGCTGATCTGCCGCTCGGCCGGGTTTGACAAGGCGCTGTTCGTTACCCTGGCGGTGTTGCGCAGCAGTGCGACCGAGGACGCTTTCCGGGACGCCAAGGAGCTCGGCCTCCTCTATGACCGGATCACGGTCGAGGACGCAGCCCGCGCCATGCGCTTCTGGCGCATGCGCCGGGATGTCGCCGCCTGAAGGCGGGATATTCAGGCCCATAATCCCTGCCACGACACGTTTCCGTGCGTGTTATCCTGAGGCTTAGCAGCAATCAGGGAATATGGCATGGACACCCCGCTCGACCGTTTCAATCGACTTGCCGCCAGCCTGCGCGACAGCAAGCCGCGGCCGGACCAGCAGGCCGCGGCCTTCGCAGCCGTCGCGATGGTGCATGCCGACGGGACCGATGCTGCCCTGACCGCAGCGGCCCGCGCCCGCTATGAGGCGTTGAAAACAGCATTGGGCGGATTCAACGCGCCCGGCGGCGCCATGCGCTGGGTCTATGCAGCAATGCTCGCCGCGCATGGCGTTGAGGCCGGACATTTCCTCGGCGCGCGCGAAGCCCTGCGGCAGGCACGGGCGATATCGAAGACGGGCCGGCTGCATGCCGGCGGCTCGCGCGCCGCGCTCATACTCAGCCTCGGCGAGGCCGGCCCCGGCGTCGTCGACGCCTTCTACGCCATGAAACGGGCCGTCCGGCCACCCTGGTGGCGCTCGGACGATGCCGTCACGGATACATTCGCCGCCGCACATGTGCTTGCCGGGAGCCGTCCCGAGGCTGTCGTCGAAGCACGGGCCCATGCCGAGGCCGTGTTTGGTGCCGACCGCCGCGCCAGGGGGCACCGGCGCGATGGTGCCCGCCAATGCGTCCTGCTCGAGCAGGCGCCGGAGATCGTGCTGGCACGCTTCAATGCGCTCGAGGATGCACGGCGCGCCGATCGTTTTCTGCGCGGACGCAGTGATCGTTCAATGACCATGGAGTGGGCTGCCGCCGGCCGTACCCCCGCGGATCTGATCCCGATTTCCGAGATGACGAAGGCGATGCCGAAAGCGCTGACATCGGTCGGTTATTGCCGCACCCGGCTGGCCAGCCTGATCGCCTTCGACGACCATGGCCGCAATCCGACGGCCAGCGCCAGCGCGCTCGCCGCCGTTATCGCGGCCCAGGCGGCGATGATCGCGGCGATCTCGGCAAGCAGTATTGCTGCAACCTCGGCGGCCGGCAGCTAGAACAGCGATGCCGGTGCCGGATT
>TARA_R110000744_G_scaffold2580_1_pt1 | contig 31984 bp, 30 predicted proteins | sample TARA_R110000744 | Tara Oceans TARA_R110000744 (sample SAMEA4398083) | marine metagenome | biome: Polar Biome; feature: [DCM] deep chlorophyll maximum layer (ENVO:01000326); material: water (ENVO:00002006), including particulate matter (ENVO:01000060) such as... | depth 36 m | reverse complement strand
ATTAACGCCAGTGACATCGATCACGGGGTTGTATCGATAGCGAAAGAAAATGCGGATGCAGCAGGGGTTTTCTCTGGGATAAACTTTAACACCATAGATGCGTGCAAAGTGATTCCACCTAAAGGACACACCACGGGTTACATTGTGAGTAATCCGCCTTACGGCGATCGCTTGAGCGAAATAACAGCGCTGTTACCCTTATTTCAGGCGTGGGGAGCAAGCCTTAAAGAGCATTTTAAAGGTTGGAACTTATCTCTTTTAACGTCCAATCGAGATTTGCTACGCAGCATGAAGATGTTTGCTCACAAAGAATACAAGTTAATGAATGGCAAACTTGAGTGTCAGTTGGTCAACTTCGCCTTAGATGAGAAAAACTGTATTACCCGTGAAACGAGCCTCAACAATAATGACTTCGCGAATCGTTTAAGCAAGAACATCAAACGTTTAAGTAAATGGCTCAAAAGCGAGGATACAAATTGTTACCGTATTTATGATGCTGATTTGCCAGAATACAACGTCGCTATTGACCGCTATGGTGATTGGTTAGTTGTACAAGAGTATGCGGCGCCAAAGAATGTACCTGAAGCCAAAGCGAAACGTCGGTTACATGAAGTGATTGTGGCATTGCCTCAAGTTGTTGATGTACCAGCCGAACAAATCGTGATGAAGGTAAGAGCGCAGCAAAAAGGTAAAAGTCAGTACGAAAAGGTATCGCAAAAACAAAAGATGCTGGAAGTGTTTGAAAATGGTGCCAAATTCAAACTTAACCTGACAGATTATCTTGATACCGGTTTATTTTTAGATCACCGAGTAACACGTCAACTTGTGCAGCGACGGGTTAAAGATAAAGACGTTCTAAATTTATTTGCCTATACAGGCAGCGTTTCAGTACATGCTGCGTTGGGTAAAGCAAGGTCAGTTACCACGGTAGATATGTCAAATACCTATGTGGATTGGGCGAAAGAAAACTTTGCACTAAATAAGCTAAAAGGCCCTTATGAATTTATTCAAGCTGACTGTTTAACCTGGCTTGAGCGCCACAACAACCAATATGATTTTATCTTTATTGATCCACCATCGTTTTCTAACTCTAAGCGCATGGACACGACGTGGGATGTACAACGTGACCACGTAGCGCTTTTACGTAACGCTGTAAAATGTTTGCGCCTGGGCGGTGAAATCATGTTTTCAAATAACCTTCGCCAGTTCAAGTTAGATGAAGAGGGCGTAAGTAAATTAGGCTTAACGATTCAAGATATAACCCAAAAAACACTGCCGGAAGATTTTAAGCGTAACCCTAAAATTCACGGCTGCTGGGTGTTAACCCTTAATGCGTAGGCCAGATATATATTTTTACTCAGGCAAGAATTGTTGCCTGTGTGATGATGCACAATTGATATTAAATCGTGTCGCGCCAGATGTAGATTGCGTCAAACTTGATGTCAGGCAATCTACCGAGCTCTACCATTTATATGGCGCGCGGATCCCAGTACTGAAACGCCAAGATTCAGAGCAAGAGCTCGGTTGGCCTTTCGACGAACAACAATTAAGAGAGTTTTTGTCTTGAGTTTATTACAACTTAAAAATGCCAGTATTATCTTCGGTCACCCGCCATTATTAAGTGGTGTTGAACTCGTTATTCAACCTGGTGAAAGAGTATGTTTAGTGGGCCGTAATGGTTGCGGTAAGTCTACTTTGCTTAAAATTATAGCCGGTGAGTTAAAACTTGATGATGGCCAGCGCTTAGTTGGCAATCAAGTTAAAATTTCGCGTTTACCGCAAGATCCACCGCAAAGTGTAGAGTGCAGCTTATTTGATTATGTCGCTGAAGGCATGGCTGAGGTAGGGGAGCTACTTAAAGCCTACTTCCACCAGACTCATGTAATCGCAACAGATTACAGTGAAGCGCAAATGGACAAGTTGGAAAAGCTTCAGCAGCAATTAGACCATCATAACGCCTGGCAGTTTGAACAAAAAATCATGCAGGTGTTAACCCAGTTAAAACTAGACCCAGATCAGCAATTATCTTCATTATCCGGTGGTTGGCGTCGTAAGGCTGCACTTGCTCGTGCCTTAGCGAATCAGCCTGACATTTTACTATTGGATGAGCCAACCAACCACCTTGATATTAGTATGATCAAGTGGTTAGAGAACACCGTACTGGATTACCAAGGTGCGGTCGTGTTTGTCAGCCATGATAGGGCGTTTATTCGCAATGTTGCTACGCGTATTGTTGATTTAGACCGTGGCCAGTTGGTCAGTTATCCAGGTAATTATCAAGAGTACTTAGATAAAAAAGCCCATGATTTAGAAGTCGAAGAAACCCAGAATGCGTTATTCGATAAAAAGTTAAGCCAAGAAGAAGCATGGATCCGCCAAGGCGTGAAAGCACGCCGTACTCGCAACGAAGGGCGCGTTCGTGCACTAAAAGCATTGCGTAATGAGCGTAGCGAAAGGCGCGATGTTCAAGGCAGAGCGGTTGTTACTCTAGGACAAGGGCAAAATTCAGGCAAAATTATATTCGAAGCTGAGAACCTCAGTTATAAAATTGAGGATAAGAATATTGTCGATCATCTAGATTTCACCGTTTTTCGTGGTGACAAAATTGCACTTATTGGCCCCAATGGTTGCGGTAAAAGTACGCTTATAAAATTACTGCTTGAGCAACTTGAACCTACATCAGGCACAGTTCGCTGTGGTACTAAAATAGATTTAGCTTATTTTGATCAGCATCGTTCACAGCTAGACGTATCGCTAAAAGTGATAGATGCCATTGCTGATGGTAAGCGTGAAGTTAATATAAATGGTAACAGCAAGCACGTTATTAGTTATTTGCAAGATTACTTGTTTACACCTGAAAGAGTTAATGTGCCCGTCAGTTCTTTATCTGGGGGAGAAAAAAACCGCTTGTTACTCGCTAAGCTCATGTTAAAGCCGAACAACCTGTTAATACTCGATGAACCCACCAATGACTTGGACGTGGAAACACTGGAGCTATTGGAAGACATTTTGGGCAACTACAAAGGCACGCTTATTTTGGTGAGCCACGATAGAGAGTTCGTTGATAATGTCGTGACCTCTAGTTTGTTTTTCGAAGGTGAGGGCAAGATCAAAGAGTTTGTTGGTGGTTATGCCGATATTTATCAATGGTATGCCGCCAATGCGGTCTCTAAAAAAGGGAATAAGGCTGAAACTTCTAAGCAAAGTGAGAGTCCTAAAACCAAGCCGAAAACCGTTCCTAGTAAAAAGCTATCGTATAAGCAGCAATTAGAACTCGAAAAGTTACCGATTTCTATCGATAAACTAGAGCGAGAAATAGCGCAGTTACAGTCGCTCATTAGCGATGGGGATTTTTTCAAGCAAGATAACGACTCTACATCTAAGACATTGGCGCAACTTGCTGATGCTGAGAGTAGCCTCAGTGAGGCATACGCTAGATGGGACGAACTTGAAGCATTAACTGAATAAAACTAAATATAAAAGAAATCAGGATTTTAAATGAATAAAACAAGACTGACAGTATTCACTCTTTCTGCATTGACGATGTCCATAGCGAATGCTGCTCAATATACAGTAGTTGAACTAGAAGCGAACGATAAAGGTGTGAACGTCTTCCCAACGGGTATAAACGCCAGCGGTCAAATCGCTGTCAATGTCGCAACGCCTTACAATCCTCCTATCGATGAAACCTTAATCGATTTTGATTCACAAGTACTCATTGATAATTTAACCGATATCGAAGCAGCGAAAGTGGGTAATTATAACGATGCAGACTATATACTTTTATATGCCCTGATTACCGACAACCGTGAAGGATTGACGACCCAACAAATTGCTAGTCGACATGCTTATCTCGAATCTGATGGTAGTGACATGTTTATTCCTGGCTTTGATGAATTAAATGCTGATAGTAACGAATACACTTTTAGCAATGATACTGCGGTGCGCGGTCTAAATGATGTTGGCACCACAGTGGGCAGTAGTTTTGATGTTTTTTACCCCCTTGAATACACACTGGAAGACGGCACCGAGTTAACTTATGTGGTTAATGATTTCTATACCAGAGCGTTTGCCACAGTAAACAATACAACTGTTGAACTCCCGCCAATTGACGATACCGCCGGGGGGTTGAGTGTTGCCTATGACGTTAATAACAATAACCAAGTCGCTGGTTATAGTACTACGTTGTTAAACTCAACGTCTTTGCAAACGTCTGTAGACAACTGCAACGATGATGACATTCGTGCTGATGAGCCCGTTGAAGTGTGTCTACGGCGTATCAACCTTGCTACCTCAACAAATGGTGAAAAAGCTTTAGAGTTCAGCTTTCAGCGCCGGGGTACTATTTGGCAGTTGGATAATCAAGGCCAAATCATCAGCACCAAAGAATTAGGTTTGTTGTATACCCCAGAGGAAGACGACACTAATAGCTATGAAAGTAAGGCTTTAGCTATTAATGACAATGGAGTTGCGGTAGGTGAATCGCAGGATGAGTATCGGGATAGTAATTTCATACGTACTTTTGCCGCGGTTTTTGAAGGCGATACCGTTACAGGCATCACCGATGATGAGGATTTCACCTCAAGCACAGCCACAGACATCAATAATAATGGTTTAGTGGTTGGCTCTGGTGTTAAGCAAGTCAACGGTATATCACGCAGTAAATTTTTTGTGCACGATATCAACACTGATGAAACTATTTTTCCGGAAGACTTCTTCTTGGGCTCCTCAAGCTTTGCTACCGCAATTAACAACGCAGGTATCGTTGTTGGTCGAGGTGAGGTAGAAACCGGTGTGTCAGCACGAAGAAGCAATGCATTTCGTTACGATACGAATACGTCAGAGTTCGTTAACATGAACGATTTAATTGAATGTAACTCACAGTACACTCTGGTGAATGCAACAGGCATAAATGATAATGGTGAGGTAACTGCATCAGCATTAACACGTGTACCTTCAAAGAATATTTTGGGGGAGACAATACTCGACAGCAATGGTGACGAAGTACTCATTGATAAAGTCATCAGTGTTCGCCTTGAGCCAATCGTAGGTGGTACCGTTGAAGATTGTGATGTGGCTGAGCCTGGCGAAGACATCAATGAGGGTAATGATTTGGATCGTAAAGGTGCAGGTTTTGGTATCCTGTCACTTCTTGGTCTAGTAGTTGTGGCAATCCGCAGACGTTTTAAAGCGTAGATAAAAACTCACCTCACTGAAGCCCGCATTAAGCGGGCTTTTTTGTACTTAAGTTACACTATTATTACAAAAATTCATAAGCATGAGTTTTAATATTCGAAATAGGTTTATTAAAAATAATACATATAAATCAAATTGTTACCTACTGATACCTATCAAGTTAAATAAACATAATTGAACCAAAAAGGCAGATCAACTATCTCTATACAGGTGCTGATTTAAAGCACGATTTTAGATAGCTACGTAAAAAGGAAACTCGATTAAATGAAGAGACAAAAGAGAGACAAACTTTCCAGAGCGCATTCAAAAGGGTACCACGCTGGCATATCCGGCAAGTCTAAAGAAATATGTCCATTCCAAGCTTCAGAAGCTCGTTCAGAATGGTTAGGAGGGTGGCGAGAAGCCATGGGAGACCGAAGCTTCGGTCTTAAACTCTAGTTAATTTTAGCCCCTAACGGGGCTTTGTTATTTTAACGATGGAATAAAAAAGCGCGTCATTTAAACGCGCTGTTCATAGGCATTGGATCACCAGAATAAAATTAGAAATTGCTAGTGTCTTGGAACAAGCCTACTTTGAGATCTTTTGCTTGATAGATAACGCGACCATCTACAGATACTTCACCATCACCGATACCCATAAATAATTTACGTTTGATAACACGCTTCATATCGATCTTATAGGTTACTTTCTTAGCGGTTGGCAGGATTTGACCTGAGAACTTTACTTCGCCCACACCTAGCGCACGGCCTTTACCCGGTCCGCCACACCAACCTAAAAAGAAACCGACTAATTGCCACATAGCGTCTAAGCCTAAACATCCAGGCATAACTGGATCGCCAGGGAAGTGACAGTCAAAGAACCATAGGTCTGGCGTAATGTCCAATTCAGCAATAATGACCCCTTTTCCGTGCTCTCCGTCTTCTTCGGATATTTTGACGATACGGTCCATCATTAACATGTTAGGGGCGGGTAGTTGGCTATTGCCTGGGCCAAATAACTCACCTCGACTACAGGCCAATAATTCTTCTTTTGTAAAACTGTCTTGGTTGATTGTCATAGTATTCCGAGTTTAATATTTGAAAGGACGTAATTTAGCGAACAGTTGTACGCTAAACAACTCTGAACAGTGAATTATTTTACATCTTTGTCATAGTAAAGGATGATAACCACGAAATTATCCTCCGTTTAATAGAGAAAAATGACACCCAAATGAAAAACCCTAAAATGGTTGCCAACGCAGAAAAGCAACGCAGATTCAGAGAAAGACAGAAAGAACAGGGAAAACAGCAAGTTCGTGGCTATGTTTCCCCCCAAGGCATGGAAAGCTATAAAGAATTATCTGCTAAGACTGGATGGTCTGATAGTGAGCTGCTATCTAATGCGTTACGCATAACCTATGCGGCCTATAAGTGTGGGCAAATAAAGCTCTTAAATGAATGGCTTAAAGATAACGATAAGTAATCCCGCTACACCGTGTGAAGAACCTCTTTGATATTCCTCGTTTTGTTGCCCGAGTCTGCTTTGAGCGTCTTTAACTTATTTTTATTACCGGAGTGAGACTCGCCGGCCAAGTAATTAAGTAACCAAAGAATGGTGGTGTAAGAAATCAAATAGATAAGCGTTTTAATGGTTAGCCTATAATGACTAGATCCCACTGCCAAGAGCGCTCTGATTTTGCTGCACGCTTTTGTACGCAGCGCTTATACTAACCCCTGTAAATAATTAACCACTGAGCAATTATTTTTGGAGTTGGTATTAGGCGTGTTAAAGACAACACTTTTTATATTTTTTGCCACTGCCACACAAACAAAGATCGTTGCGTTGTGGCTTATATAAACCACCATCTTCGAACAAGGTACCACTGTCGTAGCGCCACAGGTTGTTTTCCCGATAGAAAGTTGAGCGTTCGTGTAATTTATACTTTGCATCGTTTACTTGATAGTAAGCGACAAATTCAACTTGTCCGCTGAGGTCATCTTTACGGGTTTGCGTGCTGAGCACGTCAAGTCGCAACCACTGCGTTTCATTTCCGCCTTGCTGCAGGTCCTCAAGTGTCAAGGATTCACGTTGATTGACAGTGTAAGTATCTAATACATATTGGTAATTGCTGGTTACGTATGCACTGTAACGTGAGCGCATGAGTTGTTCAGGGGTATCAGGAGAGCTCAGACCCTGTAAGTAAGGTTCACAACATTGCTCAAAGCGAAGACCACTATGACAAAAACACAGGTGTAAATTCATTAATCTTAATTAACAGCTTCTGGTGAGCTGGTTCCTCTAACACGTTATTTTCAATATGGGCTGATCATACACGGTTAGAGACTAAATACAGCGCATGACCTTAACTTATCAATTCTACCCCCTAAAGTGAATCACTGTAGGGGCAATGACTTGCTTGATTGTCTTACTCCACTCGTTGTGGCACGAAACAGCAAAGAAGCTCAGCTATTAAGCCAAGGTCCTGTTACAACTTCGCCGTGGGGATGGGTCATTACGTTTACTAGATTAACGTTGTGTATAACACAAAGCTGGCTAAGGCGAGCCCGACTCATCTCATCTAGCATTACATGCTCAACAAATATGTTGGCACATTGGCCGCAAGTAATTAACTTTTCTAGCCACATGATTAATTGCTCAGGGCTAGGCATATTGAGCTTAATACAATGTTCGTCCGCTTGCTTGAACACAATTTTATCTGCAATAAGATAAGACCACTTCGCCTTATCTGCACTATTGTAAATGGCCTGTAACCGTTGCTGATTGAAAACCGAAACGCTATCGAAGTGACTGGTTTTAGAGACTGGTATTGCGTGTACGCTCGCCATGTGTTTTACCTGTTCGTTTATACAGTGGTTGATGTAACAATAGTACTGTATAAAAACACATGCAAGTTATTTTTAAACTTTTTGTCTGTTTTTTATTCGCTTGTTAAACCAACGTTTGAACTTATCTCGTCTGTAGGCCAGTAATAAAGCGGTCATTACTATATAAATCGTAGGCTCTAAGATGGCTGATTTAACTGACCATAAAAAATGTATCGATACCATAATGGCGGCTAAGTACACCGAGTTATGTAAACTTTGCCAGCGTTTACCTAATTTGCGCTGTGCTTGTTTAGTGGATGTGAGTGCTAGCGCCAACAGAATCAGCCAACCAACAAAACCTACCGTGATGTAAGGCCGCTTCACTATTTCACTTAACAGTAATGGCCAGTCAAGTTGTAAGTCGAACAACACGTAACTGGCGATGTGGGCAAGAGCGTAAGTGAAGCTGTATAGCCCTAGGAGTCTTCGAACATTAATTAATAGTCCTTGTTTTAACAAGCGCGCTAAAGGGGTCACTAACAATGAAAGCAGCAGTAATTTGAATGCACCTAAGCCAGTAAAATGCAGTAGGGCGCTGACAGGATCTCCTCCTAACTCATCATTGAAGGCTTGAAAGAAAATCAATAATAACGGAACGAGCGCGCTCAAATGGATAATGCACTTTAGCCAGGGCAGGTGTGCTGGTTTAAGTTTGAAAAAATGTAGTTGCGCCATTAAAAATGCTTTCTTAGATCCATGCCTTGATATAAAGCAGCGACTTCTTCGTAACCATTAAACATCTTAGTATCGATTCTATTTCTGGAGAACAGACCTGCACCGCTAATGCGTCTCTCGCTAGCTTGGCTCCAACGGGGATGATCCACATTGGGGTTAACATTTGCGTAAAAACCGTACTCGTTAGCGGCTAACTGATTCCAGCTTGTGGGCGGGCGCTTATCCGTTAGACGGATCCGGGTAATAGATTTGATACTTTTGAAGCCGTATTTCCATGGCACTACTAGTCTTATTGGTGCGCCATTTTGGGCTGGCAGTGTTTTGCCATATAGACCTACCGAGAGCAAAGTGAGGGGGTGCATCGCTTCGTCTATCCGTAAGCCTTCAATATAGGGGTAGTTAATTCCCCCTCCAGCAAAACGACTTCTTTGGCCGGGCATTTGTTCAGGATCGTACAGGGTTTCAAATGCAACATATTTTGCTGAGCTCAAGGGTTTTGCTTTTTTTATTAAAGAAGCAAGTGAAAAACCGATCCACGGCACAACCATTGACCATGCTTCTACGCAGCGTAAACGGTATATCCGTTCTTCTAACGGAAATTGCTTAAATAAATCATCGTAGTCTAGCGTAAAGGGCTTTTCGGCCAACCCTTCTATGCTTAGGCGCCAGGGATTAACTTTAAACTGCTGTGCATTTTCCACGGGGTCAGACTTACCGGTACCAAATTCGTAAAAATTATTGTGAGAAATGATTTTTTCTTCTGGGGTTAACTTTGTAGCAGCTTTTTTAGAGGAGGCCGAAAAGTTTAGTTTTTCAGTTTTGAACGTTTCAGCATCGTCATTACCGAAAAAGCTCGCACGGGCGGGTGTGCTGCTTAGCAGCGCTGAAGCGCCCACAAAGCCCATGGATTTTATAATGTCGCGTCTTTGGTTATATACGCTTTCGTCTGTTACCTGACTTTCACAGATAACACTTGCTTTAGGGGTCTTAATTAACATATAGGCCTTAATTCAACATAAACTATACTGATTACTACTTAAGACAATGAATTAAGACCAAAAATTTCAATTGTTTTTATATAGGTGTTAAATGCCAAGACTATCTGGACTCGCCCCGCTCTTGGGAATGAACAAGTTGGCGTATAGTCGAGAGGCAAATTCATCTGTCATGCCGGCAATATAATCGCTGATAATGCGCATGCCATTATTATTACTGTGTGCCTTCAGCCAGCGCTGACGGGTGTTCTCCGGCAGCAATCGCTCGGGATCTGAGGCGAAAGCTTCAAATAAACCCATTACCACTTGTTGCCCTTTATATTCAAGCATCTGTATCTCAGGCTTGCGTATAACTTGCCTGAACACGAATTGTTTAAAAATAGACAGGGCTTGCTCGTATTCCGTTAAAAAAACCGCGTTGTACTTTAATAACTCGTTTTGATAGGCAGGGTCGGTGAGGGTGATATCAATGTGCGTGATAAAACTATTGACCAATGCGCCGATAGCGTCCTTGCGTTCATGGTGGTGTTGGCTAAACAGTTTTTTGGCGAGCATTGAAATGTGTCCCGCCAACCAAGTGTCACTTAATGCCTCTATTGGCTCTACTATCTGGGCTTCAAATTGCTGTAAATTAACAATACCCATGACTATGGCATCTTCTAAATCATGGATGCCATAAGCGATATCATCCGCGAGCTCCATAATTGAGCAATCGAAGGATTTATATTTGGTTTTATGATGTCTCTGTTCAGATGGGCTGTTTAGTATCTGGCCGAACAAAGTCTGATCCTCTTGTGAAAGCGGCGCCATCAACCAATCGAACATATTTTTATCACACTCGTACAATCCCTTGGGTGGCACCCAGTCTGCCGCTTTTACATTACGATGTGACAGATCTCGCTCAATCTCTGAAGGTTTAATATTAGTTAACGAGGGGATGAAATTAGGGTACTTCACCAGCCCTAGCAATGTGCGCCGACTTAGGTTCATACCATTGGCAGGCGTGTAGGGTTCAAGTTGTGTCACTATTCGAAATGTTTGGCCATTGCCTTCAAAACCGCCGTGGTCGCGCATCATGTAATGTAAAGCAACCTCACCACCGTGACCAAAAGGAGGATGCCCAATGTCATGAGCCAAGCACAGCGCTTCAATCAACGTATCGTTCAAGCCCAAGGTTTCGGTTAATTCAGGGTGTTTCTGGCGCAGTTGTGCTGCTATTCCCTGGCCAATTTGTGACGCTTCCAACGAGTGAGTGAGGCGAGTGCGATAAAAATCGCTCATGCCGACACCCAATACCTGTGTTTTTGCTTGAAGACGCCTAAATGCGGCCGAGTGAAGAATACGGGCTTTGTCCCGTTGAAAGGGTGAACGGTGATCACCATCGCGTTGAACGTGCTGCGAAAAATGGCGCGCTGACCACATTGACTTTTGCCTAGTTACTTCTCGCGTTGTTTGTTGCGCCTTTCGCTGCATCTAGCTGATCACCTTATCAATTATGGAGTAACACTTATCCCTTTACCGGTCGCAGCCCAATATAACCCACCATATATGTGCTGTAAAAAAGCATTATCGAGATAGTTAATGGGTTTGTGCCCCAAGGCGGTATAAAACGCACGTCCACCAGCATACTCGTGATACCAGGCAATAGGATGAAATGTGCCCATGCCCTTGCCAATGTTATCTCCCCACCTAGCCTGTGGATTAAATGTTTTCTCATCGACCGTGAGTAAGTAAGTTAAATCATTAACGGTTGCGGGGCCGAACTCATACCATTCATCAGTCCATAACACTGAGTTCGGAAAATATTCGAGCCCGGGAAATTCTCTTGTTTCAACGTTAAGTTGGGCACTTTGAATCTCTGGATGGATCTTAAATACGTGGCCCACAAGTTTGGTGTACCATGGCCAATCTTTTTCGGTATCGGAAGCACTGTGGATCCCCACAAACCCTTTCCCTGATTCAATGAACTTTTGTAGCGCGGCTTCTTGTTGGGTATTTAAAATGTCGCCGGAAGTGAGAAGAAAAACGATCGCGTCGTATTTCTGAAGATTTTCATCATGAATTAAGCTCGCATCTTCTTGCCAATCAACCCCAAAATGATGTTTATCTCCTAATTGCTCTATGGCTTGAACCGCACCATTAATCGATTTGTGATGCCAGCCAGCTGTTTTAGTAAATAGCAGTACGTTAAATTGCGTTGAGTAGGCGAGCGAGGAGTAGGTAATAACTATACTGGCGGCAAATAAGCTGGTTACGCTTTTAATTAATATTTTACAGATACTTCGCATAAGTATTGTCCATTTTTAAAGTAACCAAACATATTAATTGCCAGTGCCTGATATGATATTTAGATAATTGTTTTTTGCCTTTTGTTATTTGTTTTTGTCAGGATTAATTTAGCCATTTAGCGGTCCTTAAATAGCGCATCGTCTATATGGCCATCCTTGGTTTATAACTCATTCTCTTCTTGGGTGATTTCATCCAAACTTAAACTAAAGCTGGGCACATAAGCGCGCATAAAATAGTCCACCTCTTCTGAGTGGTAATCTTTAAGAATCTTATCTAAGCGTTTTTTAGCCAACACAAACTCTTGATTTCCGGCCGAGAGTTCTTCGAGTGTTTTTAGATACGCACAGATTACATCTGCGGCTTTAATGATAAACGCTTCGCTCTCGTCTTGGCCCTCGTGCTGAATAAGAGATGCATAATCTTCTTTAAAGTCTGCTGGCGCCATATCAATCAATTTTTGCTCAGCGATCTTTTCAATCTTCTTGTATTCAGCTTGAATGGCTGGATTGTAATACTTCACCGGGGTAGGTAAGTCGCCTGTAAGGACTTCTGATACATCGTGAAACATAGCTTGGGTGGCAATTTTGTATGGGTTAACACTACCATTAAAATATTTGTTGCGGATTAACGCTAACGAATGCGCCACCATGGCCACTTGTAAGCTGTGCTCTTGCACATTTTCAGTACGCACGTTGCGCATCAATGGCCAGCGGTTAATGAGTTTCATGCGGGCTAAATGGGCGAAAAAATGGCTTTTCTGTGGGGTACTCATAATAAAGGATCTGCCTGGCGATAATGTTTAAAGAAATTGGCGATACGTTCTATGGCTGGGCGCAGCACATCAACGTGGGGTAAGAAGACTAAACGGAAATAACAGCCACGAGTTAAATTAAAGGCGCTGCCGTGCACAAGCAGCACTTTTTCGCTGCGCAGTAGGTCCATGATCATTTGTTCATCACTGGTGATATTAAATTTCTGTGCATCCACCTTAACAAAGCAGTACATTGCCCCCATAGGTGCCACGCATTCTAGGCCGTCCACTTGGTTAAGCATCGAAGTAGCAAGATCTCGCTGCTGCTTTAAGCGTCCGGCATCAACAATTAAATCATTAATGCTCTGATACCCACCCAATGCAGTTTGTATCGCATGCTGACTGGGAACATTGGCGCACATGCGCATTGAAGACAACATGTTTAAGCCATCAATATAATTGCTGGCTAACGCTTTATGCCCGCTCACGACTAACCAACCAACGCGAAAACCGGCTACTCTGTAATTTTTGGACAAGCCACCCAAGGTAATAAAGAAAATATCGTCTGCCAGCGCAGCTATACACTGGTGCTTAGCTTGGTCGTACAAAATTTTGTCGTAAATCTCGTCACTGAAGACCATTAAGCCGTGCTCACGCGCCACTTCTATCACCTGTAAAAGCAACTCTTTACTGTAAACCGCCCCTGTCGGGTTATTAGGGTTAATCAACACAATCGCTTTGGTGTTCTCGGTGATCTTACTTCTTATATCCTCTATATCAGGCTGCCAACCTGCATTATCGTCACAGCGGTAATGCACAGGTTTACCTGATGACAGGCTGACCGATGCCGTCCACAACGGATAATCAGGACTAGGGAGAAGTACTTCGTCACCATCATCTAACAAAGCCTGCATCGCCATGACAATAAGCTCGCTTACGCCGTTACCAATATAGATATCATTTACCGAAACATTTTTAATGCGTTGTTGCTGGTAGTACTGCATCACGGCAACTCTAGCTGGGTAAATCCCCTTTGAATCAGAGTATCCTTGGGATTTAGGTAAATGATGGATAACGTCTTTTAAAATGTCATCGGGAGCTTCAAAGCCAAAAGGCGCTGGATTGCCAATATTTAACTTTAAAATACGGTGACCTTCGTCTTCCATTTTTTGTGCTTGCTCTAGAATGGGACCACGAATGTCATAACAAACATTATCGAGCTTCTTAGATTTAGTAAAAGTGCGCATGATTTACGTTAGCTAACGGTAGGTGGCACCAAGGGTAATACAGTGCACTAGGGGATGTTAAGCATAAATGTGAGTTCTGGTCTTTTATTTCATGATAGGGAGAATATGGGATCTTGAAACTATAGGAAGACGAAGCTAATCGCATGACTGTCCCTGCAATTGGCGATAATACCCAACTATAATGTTGTACTTAATCGACAAATGTTAATAGTTGGATCTTTTTACCTGACAAGTCCCGTATATAGGATTAGTCTAAAAGAGCAGTAAGACAAAACAGACGATAAATTTCTTTATTTTGTTTGGAGTACCTCTCTATGTCACAGTCCTTTAAAGATGCCCCGCAAAATGCGATTACAGATAGTCGTATTGCCCGCGTTATACCATGCCGCCAATTGTCGATATCTGATCCCATCACGTGGCTTAAGCTTGGGTTTCAAGATGCCATGCGAGCGCCCATATTAACGTTAATTTTTGGTGTTTTCTTTGCCGCAATTCCTTGGTTCATTACATATTTAGTCAAACTAACGGGTTGGCATTTAGTAATCATGCCGGCGATTGTATGTTTTATGTTGATTGGTCCTTTTCTGGCCGCCGGTCTTTACGACATTAGCTGGGAGCTTGAGAAAGGTCACAAGCCTTCTTTGTGGCACAGTATTAAAGCAGTAAAACGCAACGCCGTGAATGAATGGGGATTGGGCATTCTATTAATGGTATTAATGATTTTCTGGTTGCGTGTTGCATCTTTAATTCATGCCCTTTACCCGCCTTATTTAGATGAAAACTACGCGAATCTATTTCCATTTCTTGCCTTAGGCGGGGTGATCGGAGCGGGCTTTACCTTGCTGGTGTTCTTTTTAAGTGCCTTTACTCAGCCTATTTTAATGGAGCGCAAAGTAGATTTAGCCACTGCCGTTCTAACGAGTATGAACGCCGTGTGGAGCAACAAAATCCCAATGCTTTTTTGGGCCAGCATTATTTTTGTGAGCGTTTTGATTGGGTTCGCCACACAGTTCTTCGGTTTTATCATTCTTATGCCACTAATTGGCTTTGCCACCTGGCACGGCTATATCGACTGCATTGAAGTCAAACGCAAACGCCTTTATGCCTAAATGGCCCAGAGCCAGATACACAAAGGGTTGAAAAGGGTAACCAACCCAGATTAAGCGGAATATGTCGCCTTTATCTATGCAAAGTGTATAGATAAAGGCATCATTTTTTTGCGTACAATATTTCTCTTCTTATTTAACGTCTTTGTGTTCCAAACCTTTTTTAAATATCAGCGTCTCATTTTTCAACGAAAAATTAACTTTGAAAGTCATAGCAGAGTCGCTATTTAAAAAAGCGGATAAACATCATATTTTGACGTATTAATTAGAATGCTTATCCCTTCTTTTGTTAATTTCAGTTGGAATTTGGAAACGACTCATCCTAGCAATTGCACTAGCATTAACACTCAAGTAACAATTTATAAACATGGTCAATTTTGGCGGTGTTGGTTATATAAGAGGGTTTATGGTGGACGAAAGAAATCATCTCTCGGATGTGGGGATCAGTCACAAGGTCAACGTTATTGATAAGGGCACGGTTGATATTCCTATGCTGCAAATATTGCAGCCAGATGGCAGTGTGCACAGTGACGCAGACATGCCTGAAATCGATAAAGAGGCAGCGTTAAAGATTTTCAGGACCATGCATTATATACGTGTTCTGGACGAGCGAATGGTCGGCGCTCAGCGCCAAGGTCGTATCAGTTTTTATCTAGCGTGCAGTGGCGAAGAAGCATCTATCATAGGTAGTGCTGCCGCCCTGAGTGATAACGATATGATCATGTCGCAATATCGAGAGCAAGGCGCATTAGCCTATCGAGGTTATCGCACTGAACAATTCATGAATCAGATGTTTAGTAATAAACTTGACCCTAACAAGGGTCGCCAGATGCCGATTCACTATGGTGATAAGGCCCTTAACTTTATGACTATATCATCACCATTAGGTACGCAAATTCCCCAAGCGGCAGGCTATGCCTATGGGCAAAAAATGGCAGGTAATGAAGCCTTAACCATTTGTTATTTTGGCGAAGGTGCCGCTTCTGAAGGGGATTTTCACGCCGGCCTTAACATGGCTTCGGTGTTAAATTGCCCCGTAATCTTCTTTTGTCGAAATAATGGCTACGCTATTTCTACACCGGCCAATGAGCAATTCAGCGGTGACGGTATTGCATCTCGCGGCTTGGGTTATGGCATCAAAACGATTCGAGTCGATGGCAATGATGTGCTTGCCGTATACCTAGCGACACAGAAAGCCAGGGAAATAGCCCTTAAAGAACACTGCCCAGTATTAATTGAAGCCATGACGTACCGTTTGGCGGCGCACTCTACGTCAGACGATCCAACGGGTTATCGCTCAAAAGAAGAAGAACAAAAATGGCGCGTAAAAGACCCTGTTCAACGCTTCGAAAACTGGATGAAAAGCAAAGATTGGCTTGACGAAGAGCAACACAAACAATTTGTTGAACAAACCCGTCAAGAGGTGCTCGCTGCAATGAAAAAAGCAGAGCAAGTCGATATCTGTGAAATTGATGATTTGATTAACGATGTGTATGACGCCCCCCCTTGGCATTTAAAAGAGCAATTGAGCGAGTTAAAAAAACACATCAGTTTGTACCCAGAAGCATACCCGAAAACGTCTGGGAGGATCCGCCATGACTAAAATGAACATGCTACAGGCAATCAATAATGCTTTGATTACGGCCATGACCGAAGATGAGAAGGTCATGGTATTTGGCGAGGACGTAGGTCACTTCGGGGGGGTATTTAGAGCGACCAGTAATTTACAGCACCAATTTGGTAAAGGCCGCTGTTTTAATACACCACTTACTGAGCAGGGGATTATTGGCTTCGCTAATGGTTTGGCATCGCAAGGCTCAGTGCCAGTAGCTGAAATTCAATTTGGTGATTATATCTTTCCTGCGTTCGACCAAATAGTGAATGAAACGGCCAAGTTTCGTTATCGCTCTGGTGGGCAGTTCACCTGTGGCACCCTGACCATTCGTACTCCATATGGCGGTGGTATTGCTGGTGGCTTATATCATTCACAATCCCCAGAAGCTTTTTTTGCTCACATACCTGGTATGAAAATCGTTATCCCGCGTAATCCTTATCAAGCTAAAGGCTTACTCTTAGCGTCCATTCGTGACGATAACCCTGTTTTGTTCATGGAGCCTAAACGTTTATACCGCGCGTCTGTGGGTGACGTGCCTGAAGAAGATTATGAGCTGCCATTAGGTAAAGCTGAGGTGGTTAAAAAAGGTGAGCATATTAGCTTACTGGCCTGGGGGGCTCAGGTAGAGGTAATCGAAAAAGCAGCTGAAATGGCTGAAAACGATGGCATTTCTTGTGAAATTATCGATTTACGCAGTATTTTGCCATGGGATGCCCAGACGGTGAGCGAGTCGGTGAAAAAGACTGGGCGATTACTTATAAACCATGAAGCACCGCAAACGGGCGGGTTTGCCAGTGAAATATCGGCTACTGTACAAGAGCGCTGCTTTTTGTACTTAGAGTCACCGATAACCCGAGTGTGTGGATTAGACACGCCGTATCCGCTAGCACATGAAAAAGAATATATGCCGGATCATCTTAAAACTTACGAAGCCATTAAGCGCTGCGTGAATTTTTAATCAACCATATCGAGGAAAATGAAATGAAAGACTTTATTTTGCCAGATATTGGTGAAGGGATTGTAGAGTGTGAGTTGCTAGAATGGCTCGTCTGTGAGGGCGATAGCATAATAGAAGACCAGCCCGTAGCTGAGGTCATGACAGACAAAGCCACAGTGCAAATTCCTGCTATGTTCAGTGGCACAGTAAAAAAACTTTATTATCATGCCGGCGAAATAGCCCAAGTGCATAAACCTTTATTTGCTATGGAGATTGAAGGGTACGAAAGTAGCTCATCTAGCGATTCACACGACGCTACAGGTAAAATCGCTACTGATCATGCTAACGGCAATGACCCCAGTAAAAAAACCAGTAACGTTAATCAACAAAGAGCCGAAAATGGGCAGGCGACAGATTTTGAAGCAGCTCCAGACGGTGCCTTAGAAACCTTCATCTTGCCAGATATTGGGGAGGGAATTGTAGAGTGCGAACTCGTCAAGTGGCTGGTGAGTGAAGGTGAGGATGTCATTGAAGATCAGCCCGTTGTGGAAGTCATGACGGACAAGGCATTGGTCGAAATTCCGGCAAAGCACAGTGGTACGATTGTTAGCCTGTGTTACCAGCAAGGTGATATCGCTAACGTTCATTCAGCACTTTTTACTATGCGGGTGGCGGGCGCTGACAACAAACCGCTGCTGCCATTAGCAAGCTCTACTCCAATGACATCAACAGATACGAAAACACAGACTTCATCCGCACTGGCTGGCAGCCAAGCGCAGCAAGATACCTTGTCTAAGGTCTCAAAGGTCAATCACAAAGTTTTGGCTAGCCCAGCAGTTCGTCGTGTGGCCCGAGAGCAAGACATTGATTTATCGAACGTGCAAGGGTCAGGGGATAAAGGGCGTATTTTGAAATGTGATTTAACGCAGCAGCCAGCGAAGTCGGGTATTGTTAGCGCTCAAACGCAAAGTGATTCATTAAGCATCACCCATAGTAAAGTACAAGGTGAAACGCGAGTTGAGCGAATTAGCGGTATAAAGGCCGCAATGGCAAGGCAGATGAAGCACAGTGTGTCGACTATTCCTCATTTCACGGTTAGTGAAGAGATCCAAATGGATGCTTTGATTGCCCTTCGCAGTCAATTAAAAGATGACTTTAGTGAGCAAGGTGTAAAATTAAGCTTTATGCCGTTTTTCATCAAAGCCTTATCATTGGCATTGAAAGCCTATCCTGTGATCAACAGTCAAGTTAACGATGACTGTACACAGCTAACCTATTTCGATGAGCACAATATTGGGTTTGCGGTGGACGGAAAACTCGGTTTGATGGTACCTAACATTAAAGGCGTGCAAGATATGTCAATATTCGATATTGCCAAGCGTGCTTCTGAGTTGATTGAGCAGGCAAGAGAAGGGCGTTTAAAAACGGCTGATATTTCTGGTGGTACTATCAGCATATCAAATATTGGTGTGCTTGGTGGTACGGTCGCAACGCCAGTGATTAATCATCCTGAAGCCGCGATTGTGGCCTTAGGGAAAATTCAGCGTTTGCCGCGTTTTGATGAAAATGATCAGGTGCGAGCTGTGAATATCATGCATGTGAGCTGGTCAGGTGATCACCGCATTATCGATGGAGCGACTATGGTCAGGTTTAATAACTTATGGAAGTCGTATATTGAACAACCAATGAAAATGCTAGGCACATTGCGCTAGTGCGCTCATCAGCGAAGTAAAATTCCGAGAACATAACCAAACACAAGCCCGCTACATGCGGGTTTGTTTTTGCTTAACGCCAATGACAAGGTAAACTAGCGCTATGGGCTATCACGCCAAAGACAGTATCGAGTTATCAAGGAGTCAATCAGTTGTTTAGTTATCGCCACGGCTATCATGCAGGTAATCACGCAGATGTGTTGAAACACATTTGCCAGATGTTGATCATCGACAAGTTAAAACAAAAAGACAAAGGGTTCACCTATATTGATACCCACAGTGGCGCGGGCTTGTACGACTTGTCCTCTGAACAATCTTTAAAGACCAAAGAGTTCCAGCAAGGCATTGCACGGTTAGCTGATTATTCGGGCGCTGAGCCAACAGTTTTGGCATATCAAGAACTTACCAGTAGTTATTTAAAGCTTCAGCAATATCCTGGATCACCTGAAATAGCCCGTGTGTTAATGCGGGATCAAGACCAGTTGCACCTGATGGAATGGAATAATCAAGAGGTGATTAATCTGAAGCGCCAAATAACAGGCTCCCATGTTTCAGTCCATCACAGAGATGGCTACGAAGGATTGATTGCGCTGGTGCCCCCAGCGCTAAAGCGGGGTCTAGTGCTGACAGATCCGTCATACGAAACACCAGAAGACTATCAATTAGTGGTTGACGCTATCAGTAAGGCGTATAAGCGTTGGCCGACAGGTATTTATGCTATTTGGTATCCTTTGTTATCGAAACGCGATGAAGACCAGGCTGATGGTTTTGAACGCGCCACAACTAAGCATAAGAAAAGTCAAAAAATGCTCGAGGCTCTTACTCAGCAAGGCTTTAAGAATGTACTGCAAGTAGAACTAGCGGTTCAAAACCCTGATACATTTGCCGGAATGTATGGCTCAGGTATGGCGATCATCAATGCGCCGTGGCAGTTAGACGTGCAAATACGCGATTGCTTAGGTGAGCTAACACCTGTTATGGCTCAACACAAACACGCTTCATTTGTGGTTAACTGGCTGGTGGAAGAGGCTTAAGGCGCTCGCAGGCTCAAGGAATCTATGGTTGCCCAAACAGATCTTAAACACTTTTATATTCCTGATGAACAGTCTATCTATTTGTTATCCCACAAGGATGCGCAAAAGCTAAAAGATTGGTTCAAGCTGTGTACTGAACAGCTAACCCGATTGGGATATAAAGACATAGAGCTTATCGGTAAGGGCGCGTTTGGTTTTGCCTTTGCGGGTAAGCCAACGTATGACCCGTCAAAGCATTATGTGTTTAAGTTCTCACGGGCCAACTTACCCCAGCACGTACAAGATCGCCTTGAGGAAGAAGCGTATATGTTGGGTCACGTTGCCCATGCTCACGTTCCGAGCCTAATCACTTTCCAGCGTATCAAAAAGCAATCTATCTTGGTGATGCAACGAGCAGAAGGTAAAGATCTGGAAAAAGTGTCACTGGAACACGGGCCGTTATCCCCAAGGCTGGTGGTGAAAATTGCAGTACAGTTAGCTGACATTCTGCAGACGTTGCGCACGTTTAACCAAAATGGACACCCCAAGCCCATAGTACATGGTGACATAAAGCCATCTAACATTGTGTTTGACCCTATGACCGAAGAAGTTGGTTTAATCGATTGGGGCTCATCTGTTTTTGCTCAACTAGATGCCCAAGGCAATTATTTGGCAAATAATGTGATGGACCTTATGTCCAGTGATATGCAGCAAACCAATGCTAGGTTAGGGGATGTGTATTTCATTGGGCCAGAACAACTGAGTGGTAGCTTATCATCCCCGCGATTTGATGAACAAGGTCTGGCAAGTACCTTATACGCGTTGGCGTCTGGTCAATCTAGCCGTTTTGGGGCACAAGTTATCAGGCCGAATGCGTTAGGATTACCCAAAATGCTGGCTGAGATATTAACCGCCATGCTCAGTGATGATGAGCAAAAGCGCGCTCAGGGCGGTGATTATTTACTCAACAACATTCAGCACTTAAAAAATCTGGTGTTTAGTCCGCAGGATCCGCCACAACCCACAGCCATGATCCCAGGTTGGAGCCATCAAAAATCACGAGAGATAGATACGGTCGTGTACAGCTCTCGAAAGTCATTTTTGCGCGCAGAAGCATACCAAAGCACTGAAGAACTACGTTATCTCAACGACGAACAATTTGAACGCTATTATAAGAATTACTTACAAGGCATGGGGGAAACTGAAAAAGCCTTTATTTCAGAGGTCAGTCGCTTAGGTAAATATCCTGTAGTAGGCGGTTTAGCAGTGCGCTGGACTCCGCAAGGGATATTTATCGACTCCAGCTTAAATATTTATGATCCACAGCTAAAAAGTGCATTTGATGCCACGGTGAATAACATTGTGACATTAGCACGCTCTATTCATCGGGTAGGGGTGTTTAAAAGCTGCATGTTCAACGCACGTGATACCTTACATATTGAACGGGATGATGAGAACACGCCCTTTGTGCCTGAGCCTAACATGCGTATACCTTATGAGCTTAACAACATATCAGTGCAAGAAGATGAAAGTCGCATGCATTCCTATTTCGAGGATGGAGCCGATCCTGATGAGCTGCTAACTTTGCCAGATGAGTTGATGAGTATTATTCACCAGTTAAACGCAATTCATCACACGGGTTGTATCATTTTCGAAGCCTTGCCAACCCACCTTAAAATTCACAGTTATTATACCTTGCTCGATCACACATCAGAAGTTGAGTTTGCGCATTTGCTGAGTGAAATTATAGCGTTAGTACCGAGCATTCAAGGCGTCGGCATGTCAGGTTTTATGAAGCTGCCCTACAAAGATACGCGTTTTTTCGAGCATCAAGCCCATTTACCTGATAAATTTTATCCACGAAACCCTTACATTGAACGAGCAGCAGGATCGTGAGTTTGTCAATACACATTATGCACACCTTTGAGAGATTATGAGCGATATTAAATTAGTAGATTTACTTACCCTAGAAAAAATAGAAGATGGGTTATTTCGCGGACAAAGCTGGGATCTCGGCTTTCGCGCCTTATTTGGCGGACAAGTCATGGGGCAAGCTATAGCAGCGGCGCAATTAACCTTGCCAGATGGGCGAGTCGCACATTCATTTCATGCCTATTTTTTGTTACCCGGGGATGCTAAAAAACCAGTGGTGTTTGATGTGCAAACCGTACGTGACGGGCGCAGCTTTTCGACTCGTCGGGTAAAAGCCATTCAAAATGGTCGCAGTATATTTTATATGACAGCGTCTTTTCAGCAACCGGAGCAAGGATTAGAGCACCAGTTTGCCCAGATGCCAGATGTACCCATGCCAGAAGATTTGCCCAGAGACACCACATTTGATGATAAGGAATTGGGAAAGTTATCAACGCGCATGCGCGAAGCCATTGCTTACCATAAACCATTAGATACGCGCTCTGTTCAGCAAATTGACCCGGTAAATCCAGGTGTGCATGAGCCAAAACGCTATATTTGGATGAAAGCAGAAGAGGCATTACTCGGCAATGTCCATTTGAATCAAGCGATGCTGTCGTACGCGTCAGATTATCATTTTCTGTCAACGGCTATTCAACCCCACGGTGTGTCCGTTCGAGATAAGAATTTAATTATGGCAACAATCGACCATGCGGTGTGGTTTCACCATCCATTCGATTTTGATGATTGGGTTTTATATTGTGCTGAAAGCCCGTTTAGCGGCGGTGCGCGTGGTTTAGTGCGTGGTCAATTCTTTAATCGTCAAGGCAAGCTTGTTGCGTCAAGTATGCAAGAAGGCTTAATGCGCAAAATTTAATCTAAGGAGAAAACATGTTGTATTCATTAGGAAAGGACACCGTTAGCGTTGGTAAAGACGTTTTCATCGCGCCTGGTAGTCATGTTATGGGCAAAGTGCTTTTAGCAGACAATGCCAGTGTTTGGTTTAATGCTGTTCTTCGCGGCGATTGTGACATTATTTCGATCGGCGAGGGCAGTAATGTGCAAGACGGCAGTGTGCTGCATACCGATTTTGGTGTGCCTCTGACCGTTGGTAAAGGCGTTACCATTGGTCACAAAGTCATGTTGCACGGCTGTGAAATTGGTGACTACACGTTAGTAGGTATCAATAGCGTGATTTTAAACGGCGCGAAGATTGGCAAGCACTGTGTTATTGGTGCCAATAGTTTAGTTACAGAGAATATGGTGATACCGGATGGTTCATTAGTGATGGGCTCGCCAGCAAAAGTAGTAAAGAGTATACCTGAGCCTCAAAAAAAGATGCTCGAAGCGTCAGGTCAACATTATGTTGAAAATGCTAGGCGTTTTTTAGCAGAGCTAAAAGTACAAGTGCAGGACTAGCAGACAAAAAAATGCTCGGATCATAGTGACAGATCCGAGCAGAGGGGTATGGCTCATATAGAGCCTTGCGCTAACTATATCCAATGTACATACGAAGTGTAGAAGAGTTACGGAAATTTACTATTTTATTACCATTTTAATTATGTATTGCCAAAGAAATCTCCCAACGAAGTGCTAATTCACTGATAGTAAGGTTCGACGCACCCAAAGCGATATAGTCGTTCTCATATTTTTCCAAAAGCATATTCACTGAACGAAATTCTATTTAATAATCTATTCATGCTGTTTATGTCGATTATCCACCTCTTGTTGCGAACTCATTTATAGGTAACATGGCCTTACACCAACTTACATAAGGCTAAGGATAATCATGACAGCGCAATTCAATACTTTTATTCCACCTGTTAGAACATTAATGGGCCCAGGGCCATCAGATGTTGATCCTCGTATTCTAAACGCACTTTCTCGCCCGACGCTTGGGCACTTAGACCCAGCGTTTATTCAGTTGATGGACGAAGTTAAATCATTACTGCAATTTGCATTTAAAACCGACAATCAATTGACAATGCCCGTGTCTGCACCCGGATCAGCCGGGATGGAGTCCGTGTTTGTAAACTTACTTGAGCCAGGGGATAAAGTGATTGTGTGCCAAAATGGCGTATTCGGTGGTCGTATGCAGCAAAATGTTCTGCGCTGTGGCGCGACAGCTGTAATGGTGCAAGATACATGGGGTAAGCAAACCGATTTACACAAGGTAGAAGATGCCCTTAAGGCAAACCCTGATGCAAAAGCGGTGGCATTCGTTCACGCAGAAACATCCACCGGTGTGCGCAACGATGCCAAGGCAATTTGTGAGCTTGCTAAGCGATACGATTGCTTAACCATAGTCGATGCAGTCACTTCATTGGGCGGCATTGAACTAGACGTTGATGGTTGGAATATTGATGCTATTTATTCCGGAACTCAAAAGTGTCTGTCGTGTGTACCGGGCCTATCACCTGTTTCATTCAGCCCAGCGGCTGTAGAAGTGATCAAAAATCGCAAGACCCCCGTGCAAAGCTGGTTCTTGGATATGGATTTGGTGATGGGTTATTGGGGTAAGGGCGGTAAACGCGCATATCATCACACTGCACCAGTAAATAGCTTATATGCATTGCATGAATCGTTACGCATTTTACATAACGAAGGACTTGAGCAGGCCTGGAAACGTCATGCAGACATGCATCAAGCATTAAAGACAGGCCTTGAAAGCATTGGCCTAGAGTTTGTTGTGGATGAGGCTTATCGTTTACCCCAGCTCAACATGGTAAGCATTCCAAACGGCGTGGACGATGCACAAGTTCGCAGCCAGTTGTTAAATGAATTTGGCTTAGAGATTGGTGCAGGGCTAGGAGAGTTAGCTGGAAAAGTATGGCGTATCGGCCTGATGGGTTACGGCAGCAACAAGAAAAACGTTGATTACTGCGTGAGTTCATTAACACGCGTGCTTAGATGATAATTAATAAAAATTGCAGACCTAGATAAATGGGTCTGCTTACATCACTATAAATTTCAAATTCCATTCTATACAACAGTTAAGCGACTGTTATACAATCGATTTTCGTGTTATTCCTATCTATCAAGTGTACGTATAAATGAAAAATAAATTATCTGTGGTTATTATTTGCAAAAACGAAGAGCGAATTATAAAGCGCTGTCTTGAGTCAGTAAAGTGGGCAGATGAAATTGTAATCGTTGATTCTGGTAGTACAGATAAAACAATCGATATTGTGTCAGAGTATACTGATAAGATATTTGTTAACACTGATTGGCAAGGATTTGGATACCAAAAAAAATTAGCAGTGAGAAAAGCCACTAATGATTGGATTTTGTCCCTCGATTCAGATGAGGTAGTGAGCGAAGAATTAAAAGCTGAGTTGTTATCGCACTTAGATTCACTAGATAATAAAAAAGTTTATCGCATCAATCGTTTGACGCATTTTTGTGGAAAATTCATCTATCACAGTGGGTGGTATCCAAGCCGTATTGTACGCTTATTCAACAAAAAACATTATGATTTCAATGACAAGCTTGTTCATGAAACTGTGTGTTGCAAATCCGCAGAGAAAGTGAATATCGAGGGTAAACTTTATCATTACACTTTTGACTCGCTAGAAGAATATATAGATAAACGGAATAGATATGCTAAAGCATGGGCAAAAGGTAAGTATGAGCAGGGTAAGAAGGTGAGTGTGTTTTCTATTATTTCTCACTCACTTTTTGCTTTCATACGTCATTATATAATTCAGTTAGGATTCTTGGACGGTTACCATGGATATTTAATAGCTAAGATTCAAATGCAATATACATTCAACAAATACAATTTTCTAAAGTTTAAAAATCTAACTAATATTTAAGACAATACAGCAACACAGCTCTAGCAACATCGATTAATAGGGCATGGCAAAATCTGCCGCGTTTCAAAAGACCTTTCACCTATTGCAAATCGTTTCTACTTAATAGAAAGCAATATTTACTTAATCATTTACTGTTGTTCAAATTCATCTCCTTACAAAAATTTTCTATATTATTTTAATAGCAAGCACTTACTGTCTCTAAATCTCCTATTCCTATTGAAGTAAGAGAGCATCTCTAGAATAAGCCTCTAAATGGATGCTTCTTTTATTGTTGATTATCGGTTGATATATGCTTGATTGGTCAAGCAGTTGTCATGCATCTATCTTTGATATAAAATGCTCATCTAATGGTACGCGACGAGTACTTTTTAATCGGAGAAAACGACATGGAACAACTTCCTTCGTCTTTAGCGTTACTCTTCTCATTGTCGGCAACGGTTGGGAAATTATCTAAAAAAGCAGACCGTGCACTTGGTGTACACGGCATTAGTTTGAGTGAGTTTATGGTGCTGCATCATTTACATTATGCTCAGAATCAAGTGATGAGTCGCACCGAGCTTGCTGATGCTGTCAACCTCACCGCCTCTGGGGTGACACGCCTATTGATACCCATGGAGAAGATCCATCTCGTTGAAAAAGAAAAAAACAATCGAGATGCACGGGTCAGCTTGGTTAAACTAACGTTCACAGGGCGCGACATATACAAGTACGCATTTCTCAGTTGTAAAAATACATTTGATGAAGTGGTAAAGGATATAAGCCCTAAGCAGCTATCAACCGTATTAGACGTGTTGAAAAAACTCTCTTAAGCAAAAGCGCATCTGTTCGACAGTTTTTGCAAAGATACACTGAATGAAAATGGGATTAGAGAAAGGACGTACATGAGTATCAGTTTATTGAACGTTAGCGCCGAGTTTCCATCGACGTTTAGGTTGCACGAAATCAATTGGTCCATTGAAAAAGGTCAACATTGGGTGCTCGTAGGCCATAACGGTGCGGGAAAGTCCGCCTTAGCAGCACTGCTTGCAGGCTACGGGGAGCTGCATGACGGAACACTAACCTCAGATTTCAAACGTATCGAGCTTGTTTCCTATGAAAGCCAACAAGCGTTGATTGAACAAGAACGTGAAAAAGACTCTGCTGATATTTTAGATGTCATAGCGATTCCTACCAAGGTACATGAACTATTGTGTGCCGGTGATGACAGTGAATGTAATGGCTTGCAGTCACCTTTGTGCCTTAGGCTGATTGAACTGTTTAATTTTAGCGCGCTGTTATCAAGAGATTTCGTGGCGCTGTCGACCGGAGAAACGCGAAAGCTATTGCTGATTAAAGCACTAATGGCCAAACCAGATTTGCTTATTTTGGATGAACCCTTTGATGGTTTAGACGCTGATATGCAGCTCAGGTTACGTCAGTTACTGGATGAGCTTGCCGTAGATATTACCATGGTCTTTGTTCTCAACCGTTGGTCGGAAATTCCTCAATTTGTCTCTCATTATGGACTGGTTTCCCAGGGTAAACTACAATCGACTATTACAGCAAAAGATACATCCGCCGTTGGGGATTTATCGCGCTTACTGACCCTTCAGCAGTCTTGTTTTATGCTGCCTGAAGCGGATAGTAGTGTTACGCGTAACTATTTCATGCCAGGAGATACAATAATCTCTCTTAATAAAGTGGCCATCAATTATCCACAAGGAGCTATAATCGAAGATTTGTCTTGGCAGATAAAATTGGGGCAACATTGGCAATTAAGTGGCCCTAATGGCTCGGGTAAAACCTGCCTTTTGCAGCTTATTTCGGGGGACCATCCCCAATGCTATGTAAACGATATTTTAGTGTTCGGTTTTAAACGAGGAAGCGGTGAAAGTATCTGGGATATTAAGAAACATATAGGGTTTCTTTCCAATGCGTTTCACCTTTCATATCGGGTAAATTGCAGCTTACTGCATGTGGTGCTTTCTGGGTTTTATGACAGTATCGGTTTGTATCAACAGCCGACGAAAAAACAAATACAGTTAGCGCAACAATGGTTAGATGTAATTGGCTTAGCTGATCACGAAGCCACGCCTTTTCAGCAATTATCATTTGGCGATCAACGGTTAGCCCTCATTATACGGGCTATGGTCAAACACCCACCTTTGTTGATTTTAGATGAGCCGTGTAATGGCCTTGACGAAATTAATCGTCAACGTATTCTCTCGGTCATTGAAACTATCGCTAAGACTACAAGTACTTCGGTTATTTACGTCAATCATCACAGTGATGATGTGATTGGTGGTATTACCAACCACATTTTACTGGATGGCGATTCTCCTGACTGTGAAGTTCGTTATGCCGACAGTGATGTGTAACTCAATATCTGAACCTAATAGCTTGGAAAATGCCTGAACGCAAGGCTCAACCAAATCGCTGGATAAAGCGCTAATGAATAAAAGAGATAAAGTAAAATGAGCAATATTGAGATCAGAGATGTCGGCGAACAAGATTTTGAGCGAATTGTCGAACTTAACCTTGCTGAAGTAGCTCACACCAGCACTATGAGCATTATGGACTTAGCGCGCCTAGATGCCATATCTGCCTACCACCGAGTCATTATGGTTGGCGATATCATTGCTGGGTTTTTACTCGCCATGGGGCCTAAGAGCCGTTACATAAATGAGAATTATGCATGGTTCAAAGTGCATTATCCTAGCTATATGTACATCGATCGCATTGTGCTTGATGCAGAATATCAAGGGAAGCAACTAGGGCAGCTATTATATCGAGATCTATTTTCATGGGCTCAAGAGCAAAACGTTAACCATGTCGTGTGCGAATATAATGTGATACCACCAAATCTGCCATCAGCCAAATTTCATCAACGTTTAGGTTTCAACGAAGTGGGTTTTCAATGGTTACCTCTAAATAAGAATTGCACGGCGATATTAACGGCTGATGAAGAGATTAATGTCAAAACACATAAAAAAGTCTCGATGCAATGCTGTGACTTGTCTCACCGTTGAGGTACTGCCCATCGTTATGGGGTTACTTTACCTAGTGAAACATAAACTATTCTAAAGCGCATTTGAAAACTACTGCTTATTGGTATGTAAAAAACCCATAATGGCGCGACAAAAAGCAAAATAAAAAGGGCAATAAATGCAAAACATTGTTGATAGCATTTACCATGAGATGCGTACTCGCACCGATCGCGGAAAAGTCGCTAATTATATACCGCAACTAGCCTGTGTTGATCCCAACCAATTCGCACTGACTGTAGTCACGCAAGAAGGTGAGGTGTTCAGTGCTGGTTGTGCACAGACTTTATTTTCTATTCAAAGTATATCCAAAGTGTTTACCTTGACGATGGCATTAGGCAAGTTAGGTGACGCTTTATGGGCACGTGTAGGAAGAGAGCCTTCTGGTGACCCATTCAACTCAATTGTTCAGCTTGAGCACGAAGGCGGGATCCCGCGAAACCCGTTTATTAACGCCGGGGCCATAGCGGTCGCTGATGCTATTATGGGCCACAACGAACCTAAAGAGACCCTCGCTGAGATCCTGAATTTTGTGCGTTTTGTGGCAAATGATGACAGTATCTCAATTGATGAGAAGGTCGCTCAATCAGAAATGATGACGGGCAGCAGAAATGCCTCTCTAGCGCATTTTATGGCGTCTTTTGAGCGCTTAGAAAACCCAGTAGATAAGGTTCTTGGCACCTATTTTCATCACTGTTCGATATCCATGACCACAGAACAATTAGCCAGAGCTGGCATGTTTTTAGTGTCAAACGGCACTAATCATTGCACGGGCATGCGTGTTGTGCCTGAACATCGTGCCAGGCGGATTAATTCATTAATGTTGATGTGTGGTCATTACGATGGGTCAGGGGAGTTTGCTTATCGAGTAGGTTTACCAGGTAAAAGTGGAGTAGGTGGTGGTATTTTGGCCATTGCCCCTGGCAAAGCATCTATTGCTGTGTGGTCCCCTGGGTTAGACAAGATTGGTAACAGTAAATTAGGCACTGAAGCGCTGGAAATGCTGGTACAAGAAACTGGTTGGTCCATTTTCGGACACTAAGACACTACCTTTTCTAAAAATAGTATATAAAATAAGGAGATACGGCTTTAGGTAGCACTCTAGCTATAACCTGCTTTTTTATTGTGCTTAGTTAGGAAACCTGCATGTCAATTCATCGTCATTTTTATCAGCCTCATCAAGGGCACGCATTAAAACATGATCCGTTTAATGCGATTGTTGCGCCGCGTCCTATTGGGTGGATTTCTACTAAAGCATCTTCGGGGGAATTGAACCTCGCTCCTTACAGCTTTTTTAATGCGTTCAACTATCATCCACCTATCATTGGTTTTGCCAGTATCGGTTATAAAGACACCGTTAAAAATATCGAGCAAACTGGCGAGTTCTGCTGGAGCTTAGTGACGGAATCGCTTGCTCAAGCGATGAATCAGACCAGTGCAACCTTGCCAAGCCATGAAAGTGAATTTGACTTCGCTGGTTTGGAATTAGGTGAATCAAATGTGATTGATGTACCTCACGTTGCAGCGAGTCCGTCTGTTTTAGAGTGCCGAAAAAGCCAAATTATTCAGTTGACTGGTGCCGATGGGAAATTGGTCGATACATGGATGGTAATGGGTGAAGTAGTAGGCGTACATATTGATACAGCATTCATTGTTGATGGGGTTTATAACACAGCATTAGCGAAGCCTGTATTACGAGGCGGTGGAGCCGGGGATTATTTTAAAATCGATCCCGCACAGAAATTTACCTTATCTAGGCCATAATAAAGAAGCTAATGAAATAATTGATATAGAGGAATATATGGAAATTATCAGAAGTAAAAAATTTACCGCATCACTTCCTTGGGGATCAATGAAAATAGCTAACATGAATGGGATAACCACTAAGCTGCACTGGGCAAACGAACCCTATCGCTGGCATGTTAATGAAGGTGAGGAAGTATTTGCCGTACTCGATGGCATGGTTGAAATGCAATATATGAAGGACGGCGTGGTGCACACCAGTTTGCTCAATCAAGGTGATATTTTTTATGCCAATGAAGGAACCGAGCACGTCGCCAGCCCTGTGGGAGAAGCACGTATTTTAGTGGTGGAAACGGAAGGTAGTATTTAAGATTACTGGAATAAAATGCAAAGCTAAGCCCAAGTCAAGGTGATGACTCGGGCAACTTAGTTATGCATAATTTTGTAAGAATGCAAACATGACTTTCAATGCAACTTCTATATCTGGAACCTCTATCGCTTCGCCAGGATGATGACTTAATCCTTTTTCGCAGCGCATAAACAGCATAGCAACGGGGCATATATCAGCCATGGCCATGGTGTCATGCCCCGCACCTGATGCGAGCGTAAAAGGCAGAACTTCACTGGATTTACACGCATTCAACAACTGTTGCTGCAAATTCTCGTCGCATTTTACCGCCGGCGCTTGGTGCGTTGGTGCGATATCCATTTTTACACGTCTTTTCTGTGCGATTAGGTTTAATTCATCAATGATGAGTTTTAAGGTTTCATCCCTTAGTGCGTCATCAATACTACGTATGTCTAAACTAAAAGTGGTCGCACCGGATATCACGTTAACCGCACCCGATAAACACTTTAAATGCCCCACAGTGGCTACTATGCCTTTTTCTGTGGCCAAACGCTCAATGGCTAAAATCATTTCACTGGCTGCAGCAAGTGCATCTTGGCGCATAGGCATGGGGACTGTTCCCGCGTGTCCTGCTAAGCCTTTTAGTGTGACAGAAAAACGTTTTGCTCCGGCAATACCATTGACCACACCAACGGCTAAATCGTTGTCTTCTAGCACTGGTCCTTGTTCGATATGGAACTCG
>TARA_R110000744_G_scaffold121116_2_pt1 | contig 32077 bp, 45 predicted proteins | sample TARA_R110000744 | Tara Oceans TARA_R110000744 (sample SAMEA4398083) | marine metagenome | biome: Polar Biome; feature: [DCM] deep chlorophyll maximum layer (ENVO:01000326); material: water (ENVO:00002006), including particulate matter (ENVO:01000060) such as... | depth 36 m | reverse complement strand
CCGTTCTTTTTTCTTAAGTCCCAGTAATTCGATTCTCTCTTTTTAGTTTCCATAGTTAATAATTTTGTCGGAGCCTTTAATCTTTTTGTAAAATGCTTTATAATCTGGAGTAAATAGAATCTCAAAATTATCTAATTTGTCGAATCCCTCAGACATAAAATCCATTATATAATTAAGAAAGCGAGTCCGAGTTTCGTCGTTACAAATGTCGTCGATTTTCACGACCTCAGCGTCCCCCATATTGTAAAGATACTCATAAATTTTATGTTTATAAAAGTAGTTCTCTTTTGTGATTCCGTGAGTAAACTGTTCGGACCGATCGTTAATTATTGACTCAATCAAAAACTTAAACGAATCGAAATCCGAAACGACCCACAACAAAAAACGCTGTTCGTCGAGTTGTTCGTGGATTTTAATTTGCTCTTTTGAAAGACGCCCTTTCCCGTCCTCATTTTTTAGCTCAAAAAAATAGGTCCTAGATCGGTAGTGAAAAACTAAATCTGGAATCCCAGCGACGACGCCCGCGCCCTTTAAAAGATTTGCTGTAATAGGGTCCCTTTTTTCTCCGTTAGGTACGTGATATAAAAGTCCTCTTAAATGTGGGAACGTATTATAAAACCATTGATAGCAAGTCGATTGAAATTTTCTCTCCGTTTGTTTTAATTCTTTATCCATTTTTAATATTTATTAATTTATACAAAACTTTATGCACTTTGTAAAATGCTGTTAATAAGATAATTGCAAGGTTTTAAGCGTAAAAGGTTACATTAGAGCCCTAAAAAGTTACATTAGGTTACATTATAACGTAACCTCCGAACCCCAGTAATGGCAAGGGATTCGAGACGGGTTACATTAGTTACATTAAATATAATAAAATAATAATAATATATATTTATATAGATATATAGGGTATAACGTACCCTTTTTATAAAGTAAACTAGAACGCTTTTTTTAATGTAACTGATGTAACCTTTACCAAAACCCGCGCCACGACTGGGGGTTACGGTTACACTAAGTTTTTTTTTCTGTTGTAACTTTCTGCTCATGTTGTAACTTTTAAAATATTTTCGTCTGCTCGCCATTGTCGGAGCTCGTGTAATCGCTTAAGATTCTTTTACAATAGTAACCCCTTACCGTGTGCCCGTTCATCTTTTTAACGCCTCTCTCAAATCCTAGCTGGACCATATTTTTACCAATGAATCGAGACTCGAGTTTTTTCCCTCCGTCGACTTGGAGAGTGTCCAGAATATCGGCATTGGAATAAAAGTCTCCCTCGTGGTTTTTACATACTTGAAAATGCCTCTTAATTAACTCTTTCTCCAGATCGTTAATCTCATAGTCTTTATTTTTTGAGTCTCTGTAATGTGCCTCGTCGGCTGTTAACTGGTCGTTAAACTCGTCGTCGTTATAAAGGGCGAACGCTTGGGACCAGACGTCCTTTATATTGATGTTCTTTTTATAAGCCCAATTTATAGAGAGCAAATTAAAACATAGCCAGCGCGTGTTTTCTGTATCCGTTAAAAACTCCGTCTTATTTGTGGACCCGAAAAAATTCGCGCGTCTCGGCTGCTCGACGGCGTCTTTTGCGTAGGCTTTCCGCTCCTTTATGGTTGCGGTCGATATTACAGATTTAAGTCTGTTAACGTCTATATTCGAGAGCGAGGCGAGCTCCTCCAAATTATAAATAAAGTTTTCCGCCAGAGCGAGAGTCGAGTCTTTATTATTATGAATCGGAGCCTCTGTATAATATTTACTCCCGAACGGATTTAAGAATCTTAAAAAAGTACTTTTCCCCGTGGACTGTTTCTCTCCGACAAATACGAAAACGATTCGATTTTCTGCTCCGTACAGAGAGCAACCGATACAGCGAACGAGGCATTTTTTAAACTGGACCTTAAAAAAGTCTTGGTCCTCTACTTGGACATAATTCGCGAGCTCGGAAATAAAATCCGTTTTCCCGTCCCACTTTGGCAATTCGTTAAAGTAATCGAGGAAAGGATTATATCTATACATAAAATCTGACCTCAGCAAAGATTTAATTTTGTCCAGAGAATATTTAAACCCGACGTGCTGCATTTTTCTGTAAATAGTGTCGACGTTCAAAAGCTGGAATTTTTTATCCTCTTTATTTTTAAACTCTGGGACTTGTGTAATTTCATTCTCTGCAAAATCCCACTGTTTTTTTAACCACGTTTCGACCTTATAAATTTCTGGTTTGTCATTTATTCCGAACTCGTCCTCGTTTTCCTCAAATACTTTTTTAAAGACTGCTCGAACTTTGTCCATAGAAAAATAATACTGTTCGCAGAGGTTACGGATATCGTCGTCTGTATATTTTCGCCCGTGTCTGTTTACCTCGTGAGCAAAAGAAAAAACCTCTTTCCAGCGTTCGCGGTCCTCGTCTGTTTGTTTCGTTTCGGTCTCGATTTGTTTCGGGCTTATCGGCTGGAGTTTACCGTTAGCGATTCCGTCTTGGATTTTTTTCCTTTCGATATCCAGAGAGACGACCCCTTGTTTTTTGGACATAAGATCGACGAGAAATTCCTCCGCCTCTTGCTCTTGGATAAGTCCGCCTCCGATATATCCTCCGAGTAATCTCGAGGCTCTTATAAGGGCGTTATGTACTTCTCCAGACTGGGCGTCGTCCAGTATCTTTTGCGCTCGCTCCTTTCCTAGTTGGTCGTATTGTGTTAATTGGAAAACCTTAGCGCGGGGGTTGTGCCACATTTCGGGGTCGTAGGAGACGAACCTCGCTCTCGATATGTCTTTTGTCGCCTTGTCTACGATAAGCCCGTATTTCGATTTAAAATAAGCCGTTAACGCTTTCCAGCTCTCGAGGTGTTTATTCGGGTCGATCTTTACGATAACGGCAAGCCCAGCGTCTCCGACGCTCTTAAAAACATACTCGGAATAATCGTCCCCACAAACTAGGGCGCGGGCGTCGTCGAGGTCCTCGATTCCGTCTATATCCAAAACGATGCGTCCGTTGTGCTCCTTAATCCCGTCCTCCGATCTTTTGGAGAAAGTACCCGAGCCCGTAAAATAGGGGATATCTTTTTTCGCTTGTTTTTTTATTTTTATTTGCTCCTCCGTCTGGTCTGGTAAGCTGCGATAATAAGCGACTTTCGTTTGCCAGTGCCCCGACTTTATCGCCTCCATTATGTCTCCGATCGGGAAATCCTCTCCGCCCGTGGTCTGGGTAATACTTTTAAAAATAGTTACTCCGCTCATATTATAAAATTATTTGATTCTTAGCTTTAGGGAGGACCGACGTTCCGTCCGTTCTTATCTCTTTCTTACGGGAATAACAATCGATCTCTTTCCCTTGGTTTGTTGTGATCTTAAAACAATAAGTAAAACCGAGTCTTTTTTCTACAAAGTTAAACTGGTAATTTGTCGGGAATCGATCTCTTATTAAGTCCGATAATCTAGTCATAAAAAAAACCTCGTTCCAAGTTTCGCCCGTTATGCTCAAAAATAGGACGTCAAATATACGAGAATCCGAATCGCTCTCGACTTTTGTAACTGTAAAATTTTCGTCCTCTTTCAGACCTTTGATTATTTTATTAACGATTCGGTTTTTTTGGTAGGTCTCAATTTTAAAGCGGACCTCTGTTTCTTGTGGCATTGTTTTATCTTTAAATTCTTTAAACTCCTCCTCGTTAACCTCTGGCAAAGGATTGGATAAAAGAGGCTTTAAATTGTAATCTTTTACTATTCTCTGGACCTCATTTTCAGAGGAGGGAAAGAGTTCCTTAATTTGTTCGATCGTTAGTCTCATAACTGATTTTTAATTATTGTGTATTTATAACTTATATTTAAAAGAGCCTCGGCGATAGGGCTCGGAATAACTTTCGGGTTTTGGTCATATTTCACGGCGGCACGATTTAACAGCTCGTAAAAGTGCGCGAGAGTTTTAATCTGGTCCCTCTGTGGAATTTGCTCTCCGATATTCTTTAAGCGCTCCTCGTAAAATTTACGCTCTTTTATAACAGCTTTCGCGGCTAGTAACTCCAGCGCGTAACGTTTCGATTTTAATTCTAACCTATAACGATAAAAAACGCCCAGCGAGTAAACGATTAAAAAAGTAAATAAAATACAAGTTAGTAAGATTAAAAAAGTCTCTGTTTGTTTCATAGTTCTTTTATTAATTGATTTAGAGCCTCTCTGCGACCGATTAAATTATTACACAGTTTCTCAGTCCTTAATCGGTTAAATTCCTCTCTAGCCTTATCCAGATCGCCCAGACTGGCTCTGTATGTATTAAGCCAGTCTTTTTTTGCAAGTTGTATAATTATAGCCGATCTTATCTCGTGGCTCATTTCAAATAAATTTTTTTTAAAGTTGTGTTTATTTTATTTATGGTATCTGTCGCGAGGATTCCGTTAAATCCTCCGCGATTTCCTTTCGAGAGCGTTTCTCTGAGCTGTAAAAGGGTTACGAGCATATTCTTTGCCTCTTTTATAATCGCGGCGTTCTGGAGGTCTGTTTCGTCTAGGGCGTCCGCTTTTGCTATTATACAAATAATGCTTTTATCTCCGTTCGAGTCCTCCTCGTTTCTTGGGTCCTCCTCGTCATAGATAACGACATACTGTCCCGTTTTTAATTTCATTTTTGCCTCTGAAAGTTTCCAAGTGTTACTCATTTTTTTGTTAGTTTGTACGCTATAAAAAGCGCGGTTAAAATTAAATGTATTTTTGTAATCGTAAGCGTAATATTTGGGTCGGCATAGTACCAGAATAAAGAGGAGTATATTACTGCGTTCATTACCCCCTCGACCCCCTTTCGTTTTTTCATAATTTTAGCTTTTAAAATGTTAATTTAACAAGGAATATCCTCGCGCCAGTCTGGATATTTTTTTTTATAAATTTCGGAGTCCCTCTTGAACTCCTCAATCCTTTCAAAACTTGGAGTTTTGTCGGAGAGGAGGTTTTTATATCTTATTCTTAACTGATATATGTTCATTTTTTATGATTCTATATATTTTATTAGACATTTAAAATCCTTGTTTTTTCTTTTTAAATGTGCCATTGTTTTTTTTGTTGCGTTCTCTGAGGTCTTACACTCGACAGAAACAGCCTCCGCGCCCTCACTTGTGCGACCTCCTACACAAATACAAATCCAGAATTTAAAATCCGATCTGGTAAAATCTTTTAAAAAGACCCCGTTATTAAGTACAGTTATTAAAGTCCTAGTCGTGGACTTTCCTTTTACCATTCCCGAGGTCTCCTCGTATCTCTTTACTTTTACTGTAAATCTATCGTTTAAATTTTCCATAATTTTAGCTTTTAAAGCCCCTCTCGGGGCGTTGGTTTTTATTTGTTTAATTCTTGGGTTGCGAATCTTTTATATTTCTTTGCGAATGTAATCGCGCGGGCTCTTGTTGTAAAAGTTTCTTTTTTTACAAGCTCGGTCTTAAGGTATCGACCTAATTCGTTCGCCTCTTTGGTTGGTATTACCTTTGTAATAGTAGCGACAAACTCGTTATTTGTTTTTTTTGTAGTAGTCCAAGAGAAATAAGTCATAATATTTATATTTAATTCGTTTGTGAGTTCAAATATAATACATTTCGACGAAATACAATTAAAAATGTAAATTTATTTTTATTTATTTTTAAATAGACTTAATTCCATAGCCGATAAATTTAATGAGAGAGACCTCCTTTATATTTATGAGGGATAAATCAAAATCTTTAATATATTTTTTTTCGTTGGTCCGTCCTTTAAAGACAATTTTAAGGAGCTGTTTTTTTGTCTCCTCTCTCCTCTTTATTTGTTCGATCGTTCCCTTTGCGAGTATCCTCTCGAACTTGTAATTTATTGGAATCTTATCCTTTTGAGTTAATTTAATCTTTGCCTCGATATCGACTAAGAAAATAGGACTCCGATCGGCTGGGCAAGATAGGACCTCCGCGTCTATTGTTTTAATGTTCTCTAATTTCATAATATTAGCTTTTTTGTATTTGTGTATCTGTTAAAATTTTCTCTCCTCTCATAGCCTTAAAAACGTTTACCAGAGTAACGATGTCTTTCTCGCAATAAAAAACGATGCGATCGATCTCTCCGTTATGATAACAGCGAGAAACGTCCCCTCCGTCGATATCGTCTTTCGGACTTGGTATCCCGAAACACATAGCAATCGACCCGAGCGTCCCTCCGTTACCATAGCCGCCCATTTTCCAGACTTCGAGAGTATCGATTAAATTAAACATATCCCAAGGTTTGAGCCCGTAGTTATCCAATATTAACGGGAGGGTCTTTCTGTGTATTAATAGCCTCTTTGCGATGTAAGGGAAATCGAATCCCTTTCCGTAATGCGCGCATAATTTCGTAAATTTATTTATACTCTGGAAAGAGGACAAGTCCGCGAGAAAGCTATCCAATAAAACCCCCTCGTCCTTATCTGAGTAGGATTTTAAGCGAAAGTCCTCTCCATACATAAAGCCCATAGATATACAAACGATTCGAGAGAACTCGGGATAAATGCCAGCGGATTTTTTCCAGAGGTCCTCAAAATATAGATTATATTTTTTTAAGTAAATAGGGTCTGAGTAATTCGGATTTTCTTTTACGTCTGGAAATATTGGAGCCCCGTCTCTATATTTAAACTTTTGGACCCACTCTTTTTTTATATACTCGGGCGCGTCTTTCAAGTGCTCCCAGTTCGGAGCCGTCTCGATGTCTAAAAAAAGAATATTATTTATATTCTCGGATTTTAAATTTCTCATAATAAAGATTTAAAGCCCCTCTCGGGGCGTTTGTTTTTATTTTGTTATTTCAAATGAGTATATTATTATCCCCGTGCTGTTTTTGTTATTTACATTAAATAACCTTACAGAGTTAGTTGTTTCGAGAGTGTGATCTTTAACGGAATAATCGCCGCTTTCCATATTTGGTTGATGAACTCCGAAATCTAATGTATAAAAAGTCCTCCCCATTTTACCGACTCCAGTATTTTTGTCAAAAAAAATATTTTTGCCATTAAATTTTTTATTGTTCGCCTCTGTGATTTTTAAAATTTCCATAATATTTATATTTTAATTCGTTTGTGAGTTCAAATATAATACATTTCGACGAAATACAATTAAAAATGTAAATTATTTTTTATTTTTTTAATTATTACATTCAATACAGATATTGTCTCGGTCCTCGCTTATCTCTGAGGTATCCCACCAAAAAGAGCAATTTTCGCAGAGAGAGACCTCTTTTTTTAATTCCTTTAAATTTGCCTCGCTTAAATCTGAGGAGTCAAAATTTCCGAATAGCTCGATTATACCTTTATCGAGACTTTTGTTCGAGCCCTTTAAATATTCGGATAGCTCGGCGATATGTTTGTTTTTAAATTTCATTTTATATAAGTTTTTGTCATTCTGTAAACCCAGCCCGACGGGTTTTTAAACTCTCTTAAGTTCGCGTAATCGATTAATTCTAGGTCCTTATTTATTATGATCTGACGGACTATCCAGCCGAGCCCGTATCCCTTTATCCCTCTTACTCTCTCCAGCTCCTCCAAAGACATGGAGCCCCAAGATTTACCGACGAGCTCAGAGGGCAAAAATTCGTAGTTCTCGAGCTGTATAAACTCCGCCTCCTTTGGCTCTGTTATGTTTTTAGGGAATATAAATCCGCAATATTTGCAAAGAGGAGCTGGAGCGGGTAATATAGCCCCGCAACCAGCGCGAGAGTTTTCGTCTGTCTTATCCTCTGGACAAAATTTTACGGGAGCCGCGTCGACGGAGTCTTTCGTTTTGTGGCTTAAGCTATACTCTCTTTTTTGTTCCCAGAATCCCAGAGAGAAAACGTTCCCGCCCATATCGATTAAATTAAAATGCTCTTTTTGTAAATATCCCGCGACTCCTTTAAACTCTTTCGGAGTGATTCTGGACCCTCGTCCAGCCATTTGCAGCCACTTAGGCAGAGACTTTGTCGCTAGGTTTACGATTACGGTCTCGATAGTCCACTCGTCGAACCCAGTCGTTAAAACCTCAACGTTACAAAGGACCTTAAAAACTCCTTTCGCGAAAGCGTTTAAAATATTCTCTCTTTCGCTCTTTGGGGTCGAGCCGTCAAGATGAACAGCCGAAATCCCCGCCGCGTTAAAAGACTCCGCGACTTTTTTCGAGTGTTTTACATTTATGCAAAAGCAAATCGCTTTCGTATTATTCGCTAGTTTTTTATATTTCTCGACGGCTCCAGCGTATAAGGTCGGCTTATCGAAAGCCTTATATAAATCCTCCGAATCGAACTCGCCGCGCTTAATCTTTACTTTTGAGGTATCTATTTTCGCCCCGTATGTGATCGCGGGGACCAGATATCCCGCCGCGATTAAATCATTTATGGAGACTGTCTCGACTAAATCGTTATAAAATTCGGATAATTGATTCATTCGACCAGTACGATAGGGGGTCGCTGTGGCTCCAATAATAAAGGCGTTCTTATATTCCTCTCTTTTTAAAACCTTATCGAAAATTTGCTTATGCGCCTCGTCAATAATAAGTAAATCGACGGGCGGAAATTTCCTCTTAACTAATGTCTGAACCGTAGCAATATAGGAGGACGCTCCAGTCTTTCCAGTTCGCCCCGCTGTTATAATTGAGGGGTTTAATCCGTACTCTATTAGTTTTTTTTTCGCTTGATCGAGTAGCTCTTTCCTATCGACTAAGATCATAACAGTAAGTCCGTTTAAAACGGCGTCTCTCGCCATATCCGCAAAAGTAACCGTTTTTCCCGAGCCCGTGGGACTGCAAAATATAACGGCGCGGTCCCCATTTGCGAAACGTTCTCTTATCTCGTTTTTGCCCTCTGTCTGGTAGGGTCTTAAGGTTGGCTTACTCATTTAATTAAGGGGGTTAAATTTTAAAGCCTCTATTTTTGTGAAAGCGTTCGTCATACTTTTATTATTTGAATAATGGACGCTCTGTACTTTATCGCGTAACCATAAATCGAACCTCTCCGCCTCTTTTAAATTCCTTATCATTATATTTTTATTTAAAATTATGGTCGCAAATATATGTAAAATATTTTACTATTAAAATTTTGTCATTTAAAATTTAATATTATATTTGCATCGTTAAACATATACAAAATGAAAAAAACCAGATTTGAGAAAGAGGGAGAACCTCTTAAGGAGGATTTAAAAATCCGAGTACTGAACGCAAAAAAGGAGCTCCCGAGGTCGGGCGTTACCTCTTTATTTTTCCACTACTTTAAAGACTCGTTTAACGACTCTATAAAAAACAAGTCGAAACTAAACAACGTTTTACAGTTAAGAGTTACGGACGAGGAAATTACAGAAAAACTCGAGGAGCTTGTCGAGTTACTTACAAGCCAAAGATAAATTAATAATCAATTAAATTTTAAAATTATGAGTACAGAGAACAGTTTTATTCCAGAAAATTACGAGGCTCCGACTGGGGGCGGAGGTTTTACCAAGTTAAAAACGGGCGATAACCGTCTGCGAATTTTATCCAGTCCTTTAATGATGTGGATAGTATGGGCGGACAAAAAAGTTACTCGGACCCAGTACAAAGGGCAATCTAACAAACCACAGAAACCAGATATCGACGGCGCGTCTGTAAAACACGGCTGGGGGCTTGTTGTTTGGAATTACGAAACAGATTCGATCGAGGTTTTCGAGCTCGACAAGCAAGCGATTATCGCAGCTCTGACGACTTACGGGAAAGACCCAGACTGGGGGCACCCTAAAAATTACGATATCGTAATACAAAAGAGCGGCTCTGGTATGGATACCGAGTATAAATTTATCGCTAAGCCCGCGAAAGCTCCGAGCGACCAAATCGTCGAGGCTTTTGTCGCGAATCCGATCGACCTCGGACAGTTACTTATAGAGGGCGGAAATCCTTTCCTATCTAATGGAGGAGAAACAGCCAGCAAGCAACCAGAGGAGCAAAAATCGAAAGTAATCACTCCCGATAACTGGACCGAGGGAGACCCCGTTCCGACTGGTTACAAAGTAGCCGACGGGAAATTAAAAAAGGACCTCCCTTTCTAATGGGGAACCCAAAAATTAATATAATTATGAGAGAGTTAGAGCGTATTAATTTACGCTCTGAGTCTCTCGATTATAAGGACTCAAAACAACAGAGAAAGGATAATAAAATGCTGGACAGAATAGCGCGTCTTATCTCAGTAAACCGAATTTTAAAACACAATAACTATGCGACCGATCGAATTTAAACAAGTAAATGTTTTTTTTGCAAAAGACCACCCAGAGTATAAAAAACTCCCAGCCCTAAGAATAAAGGGAGAGGACGGGCACGTCGTAACGTGTTGGAAAGCTAATTTTTGGGAAAGGATACAAATTTTATTTACGGGTAAAGTCTGGCTTAATTTAGTGTCATTTAATAAACCGTTAATGCCGTCTTATATGTCCGCTTATAGGAGAGGGGTTTTCTCTCTGCCTAAAGACTGGAAACCGTGGAGTTATTTAGTACAAAATTTACTCACAAAAAAATAATACAATTATGAAAATCGAAAGTATAAATATAAAGAATTTTAAAGGGATTCGCTCTTACGAGGGGGATATCCAAGGGAAAAACGTTTATTTAATAGGAGCTAACGCCTCGGGGAAAACGTCTTTTATCGACGCTGTCTGGGTTGGTTTGACGGGGAAAAACGTCCCTCCGACTCCTATAACAGACGACGGAAAGAGAGGACAAATCGAGATCGATCTCGGTGACTTTATCGCTAGGACCAAGTTTAAAAAAGGACGCCCGACAGAGTTCGAGCTCGAGAATAAAAACTTTACAGAGGAGAGCGATAAATTCATTAAAGCCCCGCGCTCTTTTATGGAGCAAAAACTCGGAATTTTAAATTTTGATATTAACGATTTTTTTAACAAGACCGACTCCGAGAAAGTTAAATATTTTTCTAAGATTATGAACGAGGATTTTTCCGATATCGATTCCGAGATCGAGGAAATTACAGAGTCCCGTAAGTTTGATAAAAGAAAGCTCGCCGAGGTTGGTAAAAATATCGACTATTATAACGAGGCTCTCGCGGAGAAAGACTTTATTTCCGTAATAGAATTGTCTAAAAAGATCGACTCAGAGAAAGAGAAAAAAGCGACTTTCGATCGTATCGCTGGAGGACGTGAGGAGAGACTCTCAAAAATAGAGCTTTTAAAAGCTGAAATCGAGAGAATCGACCAAGAGGTTAAAGACGCCGAGAACTGGCTCCAGAGCGACTCAAATAAGCCAGACGATACGTATATCGCCAGTCTACAAAAAGAGATCGAGGAGTCGGAGAAAAATAACGAGGAAATCCGAGAGGCTAAGGAGGCAAAAAAAGCGGACCAGAAATCGGAAGAGCTCAAAAAATCAATACAAGAGCAAACGGACGAAATAGAGCTGTTAAAAATACAAAAGTCGACTCGTATATCGAACCGAATAAAAATCGACGGTCTGGAGTACAGCACAGCGGAGGAGCGTTTTCTATGGAACGGACTCCCTTTCGACCCGAAACAGACAAACACAGCCAGCCAGTTAATCGCTGGAATGAAAATCGGAGCCACTCTTTTAAACGAGCTTAAGATTTTAAAAGTCGACGCCTCTTTAATCGATAAAATCCAGTTTGATAAAGTCCTCGAATGGGCGGATAATGAGGGAATCGAGCTCTTTGTCGAGCTAGTAGATCGCGAGGCTGCGAAACTCTCTATAATTGTTCAAGATGAAAGCTAATCATATAAAAATAAAGGTCTCTCTCCCGCCTTGGGCGGAGACAGATAAGAGCTGGAATTTATTAGTAAATAAATCTAAAATCGCGGACGCTTGGAGCGATGGATTCTGGTTCCCAAAGTCTGGCTGCGAGGTTAATCCCAGCCCCGAGGATTCGTCCGTCGGAATCTTAACTCTCCCTCTCTGGCTGTTTAATAAGTTGAAAGAGAACGGAGCGAAATTTACGACCTATGAAAATTAAAAAATTAACAAGCGTCTCGAGAAAATTTGTCGGGGTCCCGAGGACTAACGAGGAGAAATTCGAGAGGCTTGTTTTAAAAAATCCCGCGCTCAAAAAATTACGGGAGACTTTCGGGCTCGATGTAGAATTATGAGAATAAAAAAACCCCCAGATTTTATCTAGGGGTTTTTTACTTGGGGCGGTTCTACCTTACGAGAACGGCAAAAGCTAAAAAGCCAAGGGAGAACCCGCCGCCAAGATACAAGAGCCCATTCCGTCGGGCTTTTGCTTTTACGTTTCCAATAATTATTTTCTGACTCTCGAAATTTTCCAGCGCGGCGATTTTTTGCTGCTCTGTGATATCGTAAAGACTTTTATATTTAACAGCTATCGCCTCGTTTAAATCCGATTTTTGAGATACTGTCTCTATTTGATAATTTAGATTAAAATTTATCTCGTACAGAGACGCGTTTTCCTTAATTAAAAAATTCCTCTGGATTAATTTTAAACTTATCGAATCCATTAACGAGAACGTAATAAAAACCCCCTCGTTATTATTGTAGAGAATCCGCTCGGGTTGCAAGTTCTGAGAAAATACGGACCCGCTCGTTAATAGAGCTATTATTATAATTACTTTTAATTTTATTGTTTTCATTTTTGAAAATTTTTATAGTGTTTTTTAAGGTTTGCTCCTTTATCTGGAGTACAAAAATAAGCGAGTCTTTCTTTACGATCTTGACGGAGTCCTCTTTAATTTTCTTAAATAAGGGCGTCTTTTGATTTTCTAAAATCTCAATCTTTTTATCATTCGCTTTTATAGCTCGTTTAAGCCTCTTATTTTCTCGAGACGACGAAACTGTCGCGAGTATCATAATAAGTAAAACGAGCCCCGCTAAAATTATTAAGGAGAGCTTTAGTTTATTGTTTTTAAATTCCATTACAGTAAATGTCTTTTATTGATTCCACTATTATTTTAACGAGGAGGTCTTGTCCGCTTTCGGACATTAATGTTTTATAATCTTTTTTATTCGTCATAAAAAGAGACTCGACCAAAACGGCGGGACAAATTGTTTTCCTTAAGATATAAAAATCCGCCTCTTTGTCTGGGTCCCCGTCTGAGTAATCGTCCCGAATATGGACGCCCGCCTCTTTTGCGTACTTGTAAAGGATAGTCGCCACGTCGTCGGACTTGGTCCCCCCTTTCGTAGTGTAAGCACTCCAGCCGTGCGCGTGTTCGTTTATCCATGCGTCCGAATGTAACGAAATTAAAATCGATTTGTTTTTTCTGGCTATTCTGTTAACTCGCTTAACTCTTTCTCCGAGGGAAATATCCTCGAGCTCTGGCACTAAATTATAACAGCAAATCCCCAGCGGCTCGCATTGCTTAATAACTTTGTCCGCGAGGCGTCTGTTTGAAAGTCCCTCGTATAAGACTCCGTCCCCGAAATCTGGAGATCGTTTTCCCGCTGTTTGTGGGACTCCATTAATTACGGACCCGTGCCCGTTATCGATTATAAAAACAAAGTCTTTATTTTCCATTTTCTGGGGTGTTTTTATCTGGGTCCTCTTCTCCCTCGTTAGCTAATTTTAATTTTTTCATTATCCACTTTGGGGGGAAAGTAGAGCCACTTACAACATATATATTCGCAGCTATGGACCAGCCTAGCCAAGAGATTAAAACTCCAATCCCGAAACTGTCAAAATAGGCGGAGGAGTTCTCTAGTTTTAAAATAACATTTATTAAAATAAGCCAGACGCAACCAGCAAAAACCTTTCGGAATAGCTTAAAGAAAAAATCGTCCTTATCCAGAGTATTAGGCTCTCCCTTTGCCCATAATCCCGAATGTTTATAAATACCAGAAACCACGTCCAAAAGTAAAAGAGTTAAAAAAATTACCCAGTTATCAAAATCGGTTGGGATTAAAAATTTTTTAATCGACTCAATAAAGGGAATCGAGGCGGACGCCGTGAAAAAAATTACTAATAATTGAGATATTCCCTTGGATTTATACAGCGTTAAAGCTATAAAAAAGTATAATTTCATTTCCTCTAGTATTTCATTTTTAATTAATCGTAAAGTTACCATTTTAAACACTTGTTAAATTTAAAATTTAAAATTAATTTTGTAATCGATCGATCGCCTCGCTACCCTCGGCGATAATACGCAATCGAACCAAGCTAGAGAGGTCGTCTTGTATAATAATCTGTAAATCTTCGCCCTCCTTTATTCTTAATACAGCACCGAAATTGTCTTGTCCTCCAAAAGTTAGTCGACCAGTAAATCCGTCTTGTTGGTTCCCAGATACTGGCTGTATGTCGAAATCATACATTAAATTTTTAAGCTCCCCGTTTGTTTTTACGTTAAAAATATTCCTATAATCCCCATTTATTTTTCTCAAAACTAGCCCTCGCGTTAATCCTCCGATAATGTCTCCGAATTTTGATAAATCGTTAACGCCTAGAGTTAAGCATTGAAAAACGATCTTAACAACATCAAAAGAAAGACCGAGGCTTGTTTCGCTGGGATTTCTTACTCCGAATATCTGAGGAGTAACTGAGCCGTCGACGTTTAAATTTATAGAACCTACGGAAACATTCGCTCCTATTAAATACTCGTAATCCAAGGGATTATCGACGGTTATATTTAAGCCGTCAATACTTAATACTATTGATAAAAATAAACGATTTGCCGCGACGCTGTAAATATTGAGCTGTTGACCTACTAAAAACCCAGCGGCTGAGACTACGGAAATAACTCGGTCCTCTTTTGTTGTAGGCGCGGAGAGTTCAGTCTCTGAGACTATCTGGCTAAATTTAGCGATTATTAGAGGAGAGGTCGAATCTTGTAAGGTTACGTCTACGGCTCCTTTTTTCGCTAGGCTGCCCGTATTATTATCCAGCCATAAGAACAGAGCCGTAATGTCCGCAAATGGAGCTCCCTCGCTATCTAGCAAAAGCGCGAACTCATACTCTAGAATCTGAGTCCCATATTCAGTATAATAAAAATGGATTATAGTCCCGAAATCCTCCGCCCTAATTTTATCCTTTGGATATCTTGTCGTCTCCAGAGTTACGGTGTCCGTAATAATGAAATAATTTCCCTTTATAGATAATTTCTTACTCATTTTAAAAAGTTTTTATATTATTGGAATTTTATTTTTTGGCTTTTTACCTCTCAACCAGTGCCAGAAATAATTTATCCAAGTCCATTGTAACCACTTGCACCTCTCAAAAATTATATTTTCCCCGTAGTTTAAAGCGATCATAATTTTTATAAAATATAGGTCGGGTTTTTTTCCTACATATCCGACGAGGTTTAAATAGTCGTGAATAAAAGCCGCCGTCTCCAGAAAATTATTATTTTTTTCTCTTACGAATGTCGCACCGTCAAAATTCCAGCCGTCGTTTTTAAATGATTCCCAAGCAATAAAAAAAGATTGCTCTATCCATTCTATGCCCTCACATTGTTTAAAAAAACACAAAAAAACAGCCTCCTCGATTTCTTTTATTTGATCGTATCTCATTATTCAAAAATTGTAAAGCCTAACTCTTTTGCAGTTTTTCCGTCAAAAATAAGACTGGATAAAACTACTTGTTTTGCAATTCCGATTAAAGGCAAAGGGAGTTCATTATTAAATAAAATCTCTCCATTTACTTTTTTAAAATACTGCTGGACGTCCATATAATCGGCGTAACCATAATCGATAATTTCTATATTTTCAAGCGTTCCACCACTAAGCAAATGAACAACTAGATTTTTTACTACTAGCTCATTATCTACTGTTTCGCCGTCAGTAAAGGCACTCATTCTGTTAGAGCTTGTTTCTGTTGTGTTGTGGTGTCCAAAGAAATTAAGAGTAAACTCCTCTATAAGTCTAGCTCTTACATAAAATTTATGTGCTACTTGACCACCTAGCAAATCATCTTTAAATAATTTAAAAGATATATCCCTAGTTAAATCCAGATCGCTGTCATTATCTCTGCATGATACTATCTTTGCATTTCTCATTATTTGGTTATCGATCCAAACTTCCGTATTCGTGTTTTGTATTTTCATAGTTTTAATTATATCTTATTTATTATTTGCCAGTAAGTCCCAGTGTTTGCAACTGTGTAAATATTTCCAGAGGTTAAATTTATAGACGTTAAAACATCTGTTTTTACTAGTCTTATTTGTTCAGAATTAGAGGTCCCTAAAGTAATTGTATTTGCAGCATCGTAAGCTATTACAGTATATTTTTTATTAACTGGAACACTTGCAACAGCGGGCAAGGTTGCTATTACCTCTTGAGTAGCTGCATCTATAATTACCTCACTATTTGAAACCGTTAAACTCGTGTTTTCAACTATTGTTATTAATGGAGCGATAAAAGAGTTAGCTCTAGCACTACCCTTCAAATAAGTGTCTGTTATAGAATCGTTACCTAGAGTAACGGTATTTGAACCATTACCTTGTGCAGTGGATCCAATTACTATTTCGTTGGTGTCTCCACTTGCTAATGCTCTTGTGTCGTTACCTAGATAAATACTATTGTTAGAAGTCTGATTTGCTGCAAGTGCATTTGTATTTGCACCTGCTTGAAAACCAAGAGCTGTGTTTCTGAATCCAGTTGTGTTTGCAAATAAAGCTCTATAACCATTAGCTGCGTTGTAATAACCCGTCGTGTTTGAGTATAAAGATTGATAGCCGTCAGATGTATTTCTCTCGCCAGTTGTGTTTAAATATAAAGCATAAGAACCATTTGCTGTGTTAAATACTCCACTTGTGTTTGAAAATAAGGCTCGGTAACCTACTCCAACATTAAAGTTAAGTGTTCCATTATCAAAAGAACCAGCATTTGTACCTACATACACACTATTTCCACCGTCATTTAATCCTAACCTTCCATCAATTGCTTGACTAACCTCGCCAGTCAATTGAACAGAGTTATCGGCTAGAACTCCTTGGGCTGCGCTTGCAACCCCAGTTAATTGTGAGCCAGACCCTATAAAGTTAGTAGCTGTAACGTTACCGTTTATTTGAGTGTTTCCGCTTGCATCAATAAAAATCTTTTGTAAGTCGTTGACCCTTATTTCTAAATTACCAGAAGCCACCTCAATAAAGCCCCAAACATTACCTCCCGTTGTTCCGTCTAGTATTAAGGCTGGGAAAGTGTCTGTAATTCTAATGTCCCCACCGTTTACAAAAAGCCCGCTATTATTAAGCGTCATTTTATTAACTCCTAGGATATTCCATTGCTGAATATTTGTCCCACTTGCTGAGCCTATTGCTTGATAAAAGGTATCTACAAAAGTGCCCGCTGAGGTTCTTGTTCCCAACTGAAAGTTATTTGTAGAGGACGTTATTTCGTGCAATTGACCTAAACTAGCATCTGAATCTTGCAAATATATTTTACCCCCAGCGGTATTAGAAATATGCAAAGGGGCTAAAGGTGTTATAGTTCCTATTCCAGCCCTACCCAATCCCGTAAGTGCTAAAGCGGTAATTTGTGATGTTGGAGCTACGGCATCATGTACCTTAAACTCTATTAAGTTTGTTTCAGCTACTGCGGTAGAGGTGGTAAATATGGATTGATACCTTGAACTGTCTAAATCCCTAACAAACCTTATTGCCTCGATACTAACTGCCGAAACTCCATTACCAACAGATAAAATGCCATTAACGTCTAGTTTAGATTTAGGTGTTATAGTTCCTATTCCAAAATCTCCATTTCCCGTAAACCTTGCCGACTCAGAAAAAGTTCCGTTTAAGACTCTGTTCCAAAAACTCAAACCTCCAGTAGCTCTTAATCTAGTACTCGACGTATCACATAGCATATCTAAAAAAGGACTCGAACCGTCTATATTTCCATTTCTTGAAATATTAAAAGTATTTGAACCGTCACTTCTAAATATAACGTTTGTATTATCTATAAAAGGCTGTAAAGCTGAGTCGGCTAGAACTCCTTGCGCTGTGCTTGCTACCCCAGTCAATTGTGAGCCAGACCCTATAAAGTTAGTAGCTGTTACATTTGATAAAAATGAGGCTGCTCCAGTTCTAAAAATAGAGGCGACGACTAAGTTATTTGCATCTCTAAATAAAAAGCCCTCGTTGTCTGAATTACCTAATGTTTTAAAATTCAAATCCCCAAAAAGAGGACTTTCTATTCCGTTACTTGTAACTTTTAAAACTCCATTAACTACCACATTCCCATTAATAGTTTGACTAGTCTCTCCAGTCAATTGAACTGAGTTATCGGCTAGAATTCCTTGCGCTGTGCTGGCTGCTCCTAGATTTGTCCTTGCTGCCGCTGTATCTAATAAGTCCGAGAGGTTGTTTTGTCTTAACAAATAATCGTTTAAACCCTCTCCAGACCCAGAGCCAGCAAAAATCCGAACGTTATCCAGAAAATAACCAGTCGAAGACCAAAAAGGACGAATAACTAAAGCGTCATAATTAGCAATCGGAAAATTAAGGACCGATTTCGTTAAAGATATCCTTTGATAACCCAGATTTGTGTCGTCAAATAAGCCCGTCGGAGCTGAAAAAATGAATTTATCGACCAAAACTCCCGCCAGATAAAGGACCACATAAATACCGCGACCAGATACAGCCTCTTTTAATTTCAAATCGAATTCCAATAAATCGAGGTCCGCCGTGCTTAAAGGAGCGGGACCAGTAAAACTAGCCGAATCCGCGTCCGTGTTGTTTGTAGCCTCGATACAGTTTACGCCGACGCTCGGGTCGCTTGTGTTTATTACTAAATTCGCGGTTAAAGTTGGGACCCATTCTGTCCCCTCGTCAAAAATTAGCGTATTAACGGCTCCCGCTGGAATCGTAGCCGCTGCGTTAACGGAGATTTGTTTAATTATATAGTAAATACTAGGGTCGTAATCTGGAGGGACCACAAGAGAGGTGCTCGCTGGAGTTCCCGTTATCTTTCCGACTGTTCCGACTGTGTCGGGGCTAGTTGGTTTTATAGCGACGATTAAATCTATACGATCGAGCGTCGCGTCTGAGGCGTCCAGAGTTACGGTCGCGGGCGTTGCTGGATATGAGACCCCGTTAACTGGGAAAGCGTCCGCCGTAACGTTAAACTCGAAACCAGTCCCGCTCCATATAGCCGAAACGATTATATCTGTACTCGTGAAAATAGGCTTGTTTAAAATATAAGCGTCTGACGTTGGGTCGAGATCGTTCCAATTCGATTGGACGTTCGCCTCGGCGTTTATGTCGAGCGCGTTTAATTTCGCGAGTAATAAATCCGTAAAATCATTTTTACTGAGATCGTATCCCGCAACCTTGAAAACTACGGAGCTGTATAACTCCGCGTTCATAGTGTTTTGATTTACAAATCCAGTCCTTAAAGCGTCCCCGAGTCCGCTATCTGGGACGTCTACGTTATGCACTATTAAACCCATAATTTTATTATCTTATTTTATTAATACCAAGGTATCGAATTATTTCTCGAGCTGTCCTCTGTGGTCTCTGTCCATTCTGGTAAATCTACCGTTTTAATATACTCGTAAAAGTTAATCTCTGAGCTATTAGCGAGACTTTTATATTCCGCCGATAACTTATTAACCTCTTTCGGGTCTGGGACCATTGCGCCGTCAATGTTAACTTTGTGAATCCCGTTATTTGTCGTTTTGTATCCGCCAAAGATCATATATTTAGAACAGCTAAAAAAAACAAGCATTTCGACCACGTAATCCTCATAAATAATTTTATAATCGCCCTCCAAAGTTCCCGCGACGTAATCGTCGTAAATCTTTACATAAAGATCGAGCCCCAAAATCCGTTTAATATCGTTTTTTTGAGCGAGGTAAATATAAGGTTTAATCGCGTCCGCGTCTATGTTCCCACTAAAGGAGGTTAAGGACGGGATATCTGTCGAGGTTAAAAGTAATTTAATCATTTTTTAAATATTTTCTGCATTAAAGACCTATCCTCTGGAGCTGGAGTCTCGATTACTTCTTTTTTAACTACCTCCTCGCCCTCGAGTTTTTCCTCTTTAAAGTCCTTAAAATCTAGTTTTATAGTTATGTCTATAAGGTCGAAAATCTGAGAAAGCCCGTCGAGAATTATTTCCCTCATAGGGTTAATATGTCGTCTATAAAGTGAGTTTGTAGCTGTTTCTATCTCGTCCGCGTTCGAGCTGAATCCAGACCCCGAGTTTGTTCCCGAAAATAGTATCGGAGGGGCGGAATGTGCGACGATTAATTTCCTCTCAGCCTCCTCACTATAAAATACATTTTGTTGGTTAAGCTCTGGGGGCGAAATACGGTCCACGATAACAGCCTCCTCGGCTCCGTCGTTAAAACTTACAATAACGCTGGACTGATTATCGGTCCCGACTACTTTGTCGCGCGCTTTTTGCGCCTCTATTTTGGCGAGTTCTGGCGTCGCTTGTCTCCCTTGGTTATAGTTTATAACCGTTATGTCGGACATCGCGTTTTTAAAGTGATTAAATCCAGCGTTCGCGAGTTCTCCCTCTACTCTCGCCCAAGGTACGCCCGAAATATAGTCGGGAATAGGAAAAAACGGCTCCGCGTGAGGTCTTTTTACGACTAAAATCTCGAGATCGTTTCCGTTATAAGAGCCCGTAAATTTTGGGTAAAGCTGAGGTCGATAAGTGTATCTTTTTTCCCAGTCCCAAGAGTACCAGAAACCGTTTATAATTTCGGTCTCCATATCGTAATTAACCCCCAGTTTATAAACTGGTATATACTCGATCTTAAGAGGCTTTTTTTCTGAGTCGCTGGAGTTCCATATTATTTGGACGGCGTAACCTCCATAGATTTTGTAATCTTGACAGATTAAGAGCGCGTCTTGTTTCGATAAATACTTGTTAATATTTATGTCGTTTATATTACTCGCGTTATAAAGCCCCTCTCCATAGACGTAATTTACAAAAGCGTTAATTATCGACTGGTTTGTCGGGCTGTCGTCGTAAGCGTCTCGATATACTTTAAAATTCAAATTGTTAAGCCCATTTAAAACCCAATCGCGACCAATTACGGGGCGAACTTCAATCGGTTGAAAGGCGGACATTTTAACAGCTTTCTCGAAAGCGTGAGTCTGTATATTATTTGTAATCAAATCGGACATTTGTTTGCGTGTTATATTCATAATTCTGAACGTCGGTCCCCGCGTCCAATACGATACATTTACCAAGATAAATTTCCTCGGCTCCGTTTTTTAACGTGATCTGGTATTTTTTTTGAGTCTCGAACTGGGTCGGCTGTGCCGTAATTGTAACGAGGAGCTGTTTTCCGAGCGTTTCAAATGTTACGGGAGGAGAGAACTCCTCGTCTGTAAATTCGTCTCGGAGAAACAGCGTTAAAGCGTCCCCGCTTAAGGGATACTCCCTCGGAATCAAAACCAATCTTAAAACCTCGGATAAAAATAATACTTTCATAGTCCGTAAAGTTACAAAAAAAGCCTATATAAATTTTATATAGGCTTTCATAAATTAAAATAATACTTTTTAAGCGGTTGCCATAAGAGCGGCGGCGTATTCTGTTAAAGCTGCGCCCGTCAAAATGTAGCCTCTAGAAAAATCTGGCTCCATAGTTTGAAACGTAACCGTAAATCCGTTTAAATCTCCGACCGTTCCGCCCGTCTGGTCGTCTACCGTTACGGCTTGAGCCCCGAACTGAGAACCAGCCGCGATAATCGTTCCGTCTTTTTTCTCTAAAAAGAGACAGACTTCGCCGTTCAATAACTGCTCTACGATTTCCGCGTATTCTACGTCCGCGCCAGTTGGGACGTTTAAAATAACTGGTAAATTTCCAGTTACTCCCTTTGATCTGCTGTCCCCGCCAGAGACTCCGTTCTCTACGAAATTAATAGTAGAGTTCTTTACCTCCATTCGGGCAATAGTACCCGCCGCGTAAGAGGTCGCGAGATCAATTACTCCCGTAGCTGTTTTAACTAGCGCGGTCGAGTTCCAAGATGCAACGCCTATCGCCTTAATTCCCGAGAGACTAGAGTTACAAGCCAGCTTTTTACTTTTTGTTAATGTTACACACATAATTTAATTTTATTAAAAAAGGGGCGGCGTATTTGCCGCCCCTTTATAGATTTATAAAAATTTCCTTTTTTTTTATCCTCCGTAAAGAGTGATATATCTCTGGTTTGTTACCCAAGTCGTTAAGGATTGAACGTTCTTATAGTACATTTGCTGAGCTCCCTCGCCTACTGGACCCGTTTCCATAGAGGAAATGTCCGACATAAGGTCGAGTAACAATTTCAAGTATCTAGGGTCCGCGCAAAGAATAAAACCGACTAAAGGTTTAAATTTAACCTCAATCCCTTGAAAGTAAACTTTACTCTGTAAGGTTGCGTCCGCAAAATCAAAGTTTTTATTTGACGCAGCCCCGACGCTGTTGTTCGCCGTTCTCATAAATTGACGATGAGAAAGAGGAGCAAAAATTACTGGCGGGTTCATTGGGTCCGCCAAGACTTTAGGGTCCAAGGTTGCAAATAATAACTGGTATTGAGCCGCGATCGTCGCGGACGTTATTGTCGCAATATTTAAAACCTTTTTATAATCCCCAAGACCAGCACCCGATACAGTTTTCGACTGCGAGTCGTTGTAAAGGATAGTCGCTGGCAAAGAGTTAAACAAGTTCGTCGGCATAGCCGACGCAAGTGTTTGAGCTCCCGCAGAGATTGAGCCTTGCGGAGCCGCTGGCGTTAAAGCTGCGATCGCTGCTTTTTGTGCTGTTGTAGCTCCGTCCCATAAAGCCGACTCCATTCTCTCAGAGATTGCGGGCGTTATGTACTGTAAAACTGCATTATCGAACTCAGTAGAGACGATATTAAACGCGCCTGCTTTCATAGAACGCTCGAAACGAGTATCCAAGAGAGTACTCTCGTCTACAATATCCGCGAACATTACGCGAACGTTTGTAACTGCGCTCTTTTCGACCTCGTAAGCTGCCGTCCCGTCTGCCGTTACTTTGCTAGAGCTCGCCGCTTTCATGTTAACGGTTACTTTACTCTCGTAAACGTCCGTCCCCGATTTGTGTCCCTCCTCGATCGAGATATCTCGATCTCTGAACGTTCCCCAGTCTGCGTATATTTCGCTCTGGATTTCTTCTAGTTGTGATTGCGGTAATTTTGTCCCGCTGAAAGTTACTCCCATTTTCTTATATTTTTAAAATGCGTTAATTTTGTTTTTTGTTGTTCTTTTTAAAATTTTTAACCTCCTCGGAAATCCATTCGATCGCCTCGTCGCTTAACTTTCTACCTTTCAAATGTTCGGCGACCTCTTTCCCTTTTGGAATTGAGTCCACAAAATCCGCGTAAGTTACCCCCGTCGTAAATGGATTTAAAAATCCGTCCTTTACCTCTGGGATTTTTACTTCGGCTTTTAATGCTGCCTTTTTTGCTTTTGTCTCCAGTCCTTTTTGAGCTGGAGAAAGTTTGTTAAAACGAGCCTTTTCGGCTATTTCTTCGGGTGTTAAATTACTCATAATTTTAGCTTTTAAAAAATATTAATAGCGCGAGTTTTCTCTGTTAAACTTCGCTTTTTGAAAATTCGACATTTGCTCGTAAGGGACGGATTTTTCCGCTGGAGGTAGGTTCGAGATTTTCTTCGCTGCTGGAGTCTGTTTTTTCATAGTCTCTAGAGCGGTGTCGCTTTCCACTTGCTTTGCCTTTAGGTCGGCGATCTCTTTCTCCAGAGTCGCGATCTGTTCGAGATAAACTTTCTCTTTATCTGTTGGCTCGGCGTCTGCCGCTGGAGCGTCTGCCGCTGGAGCGTCTGCCTTTTTATCGTCTGGCATATCGTCAGCCGCTTGCTTGGCTTTCATAGCCGCTGCCTCGTCCTCCTCTTTTGCCTTAACGATTGCCTCCTCTTTTATTTCCTCTGGAGTCTTATCCTTTGGGTCCTCGTGCTCCGCGTGTTTCGCGACTGGGACTTTTGAGTCGATTTCTTTTTTCATACTGACTAGCTCCATAAGCTCATCTAAAAAAGATTTTTTCTTTTCTTGTTTTTCCATTTTTATATTTGGTATTAATTCGTATTTATGATGCATTGCCTCGATAGACAGTCCGTCCAGTTTTCCAGTTTTTATATAATCGTTCCAAAGTTCGGGAGAGTCGACCTTGTATCCAGCGACCCAATCCCCAGCGAAAGTCTGGAGCCCTAAATCTTTCGACTTGTCCGTCTCTGGGTCTCTTACTATCCAGCTTTCAAAGGGGAAAATCCCTTGCGCGTTGGTCTCCTCTGAATGATTTAAGTTAGTCTCGATGTTTCCTTTATTCCTCCAGTAATTAATCGCCGCCTCCTCGACTGTTTCTTTTGTATAAAAGACATTCGCTGGGGACCCGTTTATATTCTTACGAGGTATCATCTTATTCGGACGCATAACAATAGAATAAAAGATTTGCTTTTCCTCATTGTTAAAAACTAGGACCTCATTTTCTGGTATCTCTTTATTAAACAAAACAGTATCGCCCTCGACGGCTCCGTCCTTTACGACTGAGATTTTAAAAACCCCTCGACCTCCTTTAATAAGTTTTAATTCGTAAAGATTCATTTATATAAATTTGTTTTTTGCTTTCGCATTGTGTAAAAATAAATCATTTTTTTTTAAAAACTATTATTTTCCAATCTTTTTCTAACTGCCGCTTGTGCTGTTGTGATCTGAGACTCTACGACAAACGCCTCGACTGGGGCTTGCTCGTTTGTATTCTGGGCGATCGTGGTCGCGACTTGGTTCTCACTTGAGGCTTGAAAGCCTACTTGTGGAGAGGCACTCGCCCCGCCTCTAGCTCCGCCCATATTTGGAGAGCTGCCAGCGGACCCGCCGCCGAGCTCCTTTAATCCTCTGGCTGTCGATGCGATTACATTCGCCGCGCCGAGTGCCCCTTGTGCGATATGGATTCCACTCCAAGGCATACCAAACGTAAGAGGGGACGCCGCGTTACTCTTTGAAACAGCCTCGACCGTGTTCATAGTTATTTTAGCAAGAGCGGCGGCGTTCTCTGCGATTAAAATTCCTTTTTGAATCCCTTTATTTTTTGCAAAAGCCATTTTTGCAAAGTTCAGAGCCCCAGAAATTAACCCGTCCTCCGCCTCTTGGATTGCTATTTTCTGAGCGAGTTTCGCGTCCTCGATTTTCTTCTCCTCCTCGGCTTGTTTTTTCTGAGCCTCGAGCTCTTTTTGTCTGGCTGCCTCGTCTCTTTCGGCTTTCTCCTCTTTCCTTTTCTCTCTTAACTCGTCCTCTAGGTTGTTATAAAGTTCGTCGTTATATATTAACAGATTCCGAACGTCGACGCCTTGCTGTTTTAGCTGTTCGATAGCCTCGAGGTCCCTCTCTTTTTTACGAGCTAGTTTCTCCTCTTCGGTTTTATCCTCGAGGTCTTGGATAGCTCGGGAGACTTTTTGCTCTTCAGATAGTTTTAAATTTGCTATTTTCTCAGCCTCTTTTTTCTCCTCCTCTGCTAATTTTGCCCGCTCCGCCGCCGCCGCTTTCCTTGCGGTCGAGATTGCTTTAAGCCGAGACTCCTCCTCGTTATCCGCTTTTTTAGTTAGCTTTATGTTTTTAATTCGGTCCTCTGCGGATTTTTGCTGTATATTAAACAGAGCTGTCTCGGCGTCGGCTTGCGCTTGCAAATCCTCTGCGCTCGAGTCCGACTGTGCGTTTTGAGCGATAATCGCGTCCAGCTTTTTTTGAGCGTTGGCGAGTTCTTGAGTCGTTTGTTCCTCCTCCGCTTTCTTTACGGAATCGATAGCCTCTTTTTTCTCTTTATAAGTAGCCGTTTCGCTTTCTATTATTTCCTTTGCCTCGACTAAGTCTCTGTTTAATTTTGCTCTTTGGACTCCAAGCTCTCGCATAGTATCCGCAACCTCTTGGAGTGATTTTTTCGCGTCTGCTGCGATTTGAAACTCTCTCGCAACCTCAGCACCAAAACCAGAGACCGCAGATTTAGCGTCCGCCATAGCCCCCGAAAAATCTCCAGATAAAAATTTGACTAACGCGTCGGCTACTTTTAAAACTCTGTCTCGCACCACGTCAATAGTAGCACCAATCCCAGCCATAATTTGGTCGAATTTCTCCGCCCCGCCTTTGGTCGATGTGAAAGCCTTAAATAAAACCATTAAAGACAAGGCAATCGCCGTAATAATAGCCCCGACGGGGTTCGCAACTAGAGCCCAAGCCTGTTTTATTAATCCTTTGAATCCAGTTATCGCCCGCCCCAGCCCTCCGCCTAGGTCCTCGAGACTGCCTTTCTGACTGTCCGTCGCTTTTTTAGAGTCTTTCTGTGACTTGGTAGTTTTTTCGACGCTATTATCCAGTTTGGCGACGTCTTTCGAGGCTTTCTCGGCGTTGGTGTCATAGACTATTTTTACTTTTTGTTCGATATCCTCTTGCATTTTCTAATAATTTAAAAATTTTATTTTAGCTTTTCCCGTTGTGATATCGATCGTCGCCTCCAATATGGTAAACAGATTCTCTCCGATAATAATATCGTTCTGTAAACGAAAACCAGACGGGACCCCAAGTCCTCCAGAGGTCGCCGAATCGTTTAAGTAAATCTCGCTCGCTGGTAAAGTTAAATCGAAAGTTTGACTTAAGACGTTGGGGTCGAGTAATTGTTTTGTCTGGTCCTCGTAATATCTCAAAAATAAGCTGTTTAAATATTCCGTTCCCTCTACAATTAAAACCGAGAATCCGAGAGAGAATCCGTTTCGGTTTACTGGAGTTACTTTCATAAAACCAGTTAAAGGATAAACCCCTCTCCCTACATTAAACGAACCTCCCGCGCTCTGTGTCGTTCTTATTCCGTTATATCCCAGAGTCGCGCAAGGTGTCGAGCCGTGAGAATAAAAGACAGTCAACTCGTCATAGTTCGGAGTATATCTCGACGCTCCGTTTTCCGTTAATTCTGGCTCCGCGTCCGTGAATCCGTACGCCGTAATAAGTCCCGCCGCTCCGTTAACAGTTACGGGCGGGATAATAGAAAAATTCGTCTCTACCTTAAACGAGTTCGGGTCCTCTGGAATAACCTCGGGGAAAACCGTTTGTCCATATTCTAAATCGAAAGCCTCCAGATATTTTTTATTAGAAAAATATTCGCTCGTCGCGTGTTTAAAATTATAGTAATTATAATCGTTCGGCTTTTCCTTGTTGTAGGACTCCGCGTCTATGTATCCCGTATAATCCAGTACAGCTTTAGAGTAAACATTATCTCGGCTTAAGATATCCTCTGGAGTCAACCAGAACAGCTCCGAGGAGTCGGGAGAGGTGTCGAAAACAGATATATTAAAAGTCTTAAAATGTGAGGACAAAAAGTCAACCACTTTAATTTTAGGTAAAGACTTTATTAAATCGACTCTGTCCGTGGAAATTAAAACGGAGTTATTATTTAAGAGTGAGTCTTGATAAAACCACGCATAAACGCGACGGGAGAAAAACCCAGTCCTTCCGTCGTAGTACCTCCAGAATCCGCGCAAATCGCAACCCGCCCAGCTCGTCGGCTGCATAAACTGTACCTCGATATAAAACTCGAGATTTAAGTCCGAGCCCCAGAGGTAGTCTTCGAGCTGCGAAACACAGTCGAAAGTGTTTCCCGTGAGCTCGAAATTCTGAGTTAAAATCGTTACGTCGTTCGACGCTCTTATATATCTAATATTAACAGAGGGCGTCTCTGCATTATCCCCAGTAATTGAGACTCCGTTAAACTTAACTCGAAATTGAATCGCGTCTTGGACCCATTCGTTACGGGTCGCCTCCGCGCTCTGGCTCTTGAAAATATTAATCGTATTCGCGGCGGTGTCCGCTGTTAAAATGTATTTTTTGTCGTTCGGTATTCCGTCCGTATTCCTAGCGTCATAAACTTGCCTCGGGCTAAAATCGTTTAAAACGGGGAGTCGAGAAAATTCCGCGTTCGATATCCTCTCAGAATTACACCAAACGACGAGGTCTTTATACTCTTGCCTATTTTCCAGAGGAGAGATAATGTTAAGATTATATTTCTTTTTAATAAACTCCATTATAGAGCTGTAATAAAGTACTGGTCGCAGCTCTGAGGGCTTGATTAAGTTATTACTATCGAGAGGGGTCGTCGCGTTATAGGCGATATTATCCAATAGGTCCGAGTTATCTGTAAGATCGTATCCCCAGACTCTGTTTATAGAGATTAAAGGGACGAAATATTTAACAGAAACTCCGTCGACTGTCTGTATTTGATTGCTACGGACCATATTTTGCACTCCCTCGAAACTCCAAGGGACAGAAACAGCCTCGTCGGTTATGTCTGAGAGGTAGTCGTCTCCGATTCGGTCTTTCAAATTAGTCATATTCGAGGCGAAAGAGCCCGAAAAATCGACGGGTTTATGGTTTACATAAGTAACCCCCTCCAATTTAATAAATCCCGTCTGGTTTAATATTCCGCCCGTGTATATTTTCGCGGGGAATCTGGACTCCGCGTTTACTTTTATAACGTCGGTATCCCCAAAGAATCCGAAACTCGCTCTATTCTTTGGAGTCGCTGGAAATTGGAACCCTTGCGAGAACGGCGCGAAAATTTTCGAGAGGTCTTGTAAATCTTTTTTTGTATATTTTAAATTTAAGCTCTCGTCTCCGTGTAACTCTACTCTGTTAAACTCTAGTCCGTCCAGAGAGACAAATAATTCCGTTATTAAATTAGCCATTTATCGAATGTTTAAAATTTTATTATTCGTCTCCTCAAATTTAATATTATAATTTATATCGTTCTTATCGTTTACTCTATTTTTTCGAGTGAAATCCGAGTCCTTTACTATGACGGGGATTTGCTCAAAATCTTTATAAGACCCTAAAAACTCGCTCGAGATAGTGTCCGAGTCTATTGTAATATTTGTGTTATCAATCGAGACGAGCGTCGAGTCGATCGTTATCCCGACCGTCGTCGTGGTCTGAATAGCTCCGTTAAATTTTATTAAGTAAACCTTTGGAGAGTAAATTATTTGCTCGACGTCGTTAATCATATCCTCCGTGAGCGAGCCCGTATTTATGGTCCACATTTGCGAGACGTTTAAGGACGCTCTAATTTTTGAGTGTTGGTAAGTGTTGTCTACTTGGCTCGGGTCTCTGTAAGCTCGGCTCTGTTCTTTACTGTCGATCGAGGAGCTCGCCATTATCTTACCGTGAGGAGTAAAAATGTCCCAGAGCCCCAGTTTATTAATATAGACAATTAAACAAGCGTCCAGAGCGCAGCGTTCCCACTCCTCGGGAGGAGTTATCGGAGTCCTCGTTATCATATTCGCAGAGGTAGCCGCCGCGACTGTATTCGTTAAATTAAAAGTCTGGTTAAAATATTGCGATATCTTAGGGCTGTACCATTTGTCGACTGGAGTTAAAAATCCCGTGGACCCATTGGGAGAGAGACCGTTATTCCCGAGAGCGTTCTGTTCATAATTCCAGCGATAGCCAAGAGTAGAGAAATTCGTCGGGAAATTATAACGGACCGTCCCAGCGTCGGAGGTTATGTCCGCAACTACTTGCCAGAAAACGCCTTGTCCCGTTATAGCTGCCTCGGAGAAAACGTTAAATCCAAAGTTCGGCTGGTCCGTGTTTCTCGCGTTATCTGGAGTTTTTAAAAACGCCTCGATATAACTCGCGACCTCAAAATTAATATAAGTGTCGGAGGCGGATATTTTCTTTTTATAGAGAGTTCTATTCGGCTGATTTAAAGTCTTGTTTTGGTCTCCATTCCATACCCAAAAATAAACAGTCGCGCTCTGGATTGTAGAGTCCTCGAGCGCGTTTTGTAGTCTTAAATGAATAGGCGAAAGACAAAAATAAATCTGTTGGGCTTTCGCTATCGGAGTTCTGTCCTCTGTTGGTAGTGTTGTCGGTGCACTCATTTTATGTATTTTTTAAACTTTCCTCGGACCTTTAAAGGGCTGGATTAAAGTATCGTTTATTTCGGTTACTATTAAATTTGTGGTCTGGTCGACATACTTTTGCGCAGCTATTAAGAGCGCGTTTTTCTCGCCCGAGTTCTGTCCTTTAGGGTAATTGTATTTCCCGTAAAAAACCTGCGCTATGGTTAAGGTCGTGTCTGGCTTTACTCGATAGTTAACGGAGTCTCTGAGGCGTCCCGTATCTACTCGAGACGTGGCTCTCGCCTCTTGATAAATTAACTCGCCCATATCATTAAGTTTATCTTTAATAATCTGGTCCGCGTCTATTTGTAATTTGCTCCTCCTCTTTGCCATTGCTTTAATCTTTTGCGGCGTCTCGCTTTATTTTGTTTCTAGCTATTAACGCCTTTATTTTATCTGTGGTTCCGCTCGTTAACGTGTTTAAAACGCTAATCTGAGAGGCTCTCCCTTTCTTTGTAGGACCGATCTCGACCGTCTGTCCTCCGAACGCTGTATAAATGATTTGATACTCTGTCCCTCGAGGCATTAATCGAGCCGCGTTCCGCTCGAGTCGCGAGTTTGTCCCGAATTGTCCATAAAATAACTCCCGAAATATTACGACGCCCCTTACATAAGTGTAAGAAATCGACCGACGCAGAGCTCCCGTGTCTACTCTCGCGGACCTCTTGGACATATCGACGACCCTTTGCGCGATTTTACGAATCTCTCTCTCCTCTATTGCCATAATTTAAAGCCTTAACAAGCGACGTCCTCGTTCGGGATTGATAAACCTATTACAAACTGGACCCCGTCGAGCCCCGAACCGCGATATTCTTTTAAGATATCTATGTCCGACTGCGACTCGAGCTCTATATTTTCGGCGTTGTTCTGTCTCGCCAGTACGTTAATAAATTTCTGGGCGATTGAGAGCGTCTCGTTAATGTTATCCAGATAATTACTATCACTTAACAGCTTGGAGTCGGTCTTTTGTGGACGGATATCCCTTTGCTGTACGATCGTAAAACGGAAATCGAAAATAATAACGTCGTTCTGTACGTCTGCCGACCTCATATCTATATTAACCAGCGGATAAATGTTCTCTTTGTTGAGGTCCAGTAATCCCGTCGGGACTATTGAGACCGTGTTAACGAGGGCGTTCGATTCGAACTCCTCGATTATAAATTTATTTATTTTGCTAGTCTCATTCATTACTCTAAATTTTACTTAATGTTCTCGACGTCTCGTTTTCTTAAGGAGTACTCGCCCCGAAATAAAAACCGATTAATCCCCCAGCTCCAGACGAGCTCCTCGTCTTTCGCGTGTCCGTTCGTGAGTAGGTACGTTATTTCCATATATCCTCCGTACATATCCGCGAACGCTTGTCTCTCGTGGGTCCCTTGCGTCATTTCCGAGCCCTCGGAGAATCTTATCGGAGGGTTATATATATACTCGTAAACGGTTTTAATATCCGTTATATAGTTCCTCCAATCCTCGAGGACCGATTCCCCCTCGCGTAAAGATAAGTCTCTCTCGAGATCATACCTCCAAAAAAAGAAACGTTTTCTCGGAGTGAGTAATAAATTTAAAACAGCTTTTAAATCGCCGTCCCCGTAGTTGGTATCTACGTCTATAAATCGACCAGCTCCGCCCTCTTGGTCGAAATCTAAATCGAGGACAAATCGTCTCTTTAATTTCCCGTTAACCTCTAGGGCGCGAGAGAATCGTTTTAAATTTCTAGGCTTAAAAACTTTGTAAGCCTCCTCGAGAACGTGCCTCGAGTCTGTCTCGTCGACGATGTTCGAGGAGAGCTCGAGAAACTTAAAATAATTTATATCGTTCTTATTTCTGTATCTCATAAATCGCGCGGAGTTTGTAGAGCTGGACCGTTTTATCCTCTGGAAATAATTCCTTAAAAACCTCCTCAGAATTTAACTCGCTCTCCTCTACGATACGGAAATCCTTTCTTAAAAATGAATGGACCCGACGCAAATTTTCGCGGATATGGGCTCGAGATTTATCCTCGGTTTTCGCTTTTGTCTCTGAGGCTTTTGCTTTCTGTTTCTTTGCCATAATATTATATTTTAAAGTGATTGAGGGATTCGCTTTTTAATTAGCATCGTAAACGCGTAACGCGCCCCGTCGATACCGTGATTGTTATCGTCGACGGGATAGTCCTCTCGTTTTGTGCTCCAGCGATACTCCTTAAATTCTCGCTGTAAATTTAAGGAATTTTTATCGATAATAATATCGTAATTGAGCATCGCGTTAATACTGTCTTTTATTTTTGGCTTAGGGGCTCCTTTTACATTTAATCCA
>TARA_R110000744_G_scaffold73536_2_pt1 | contig 32275 bp, 21 predicted proteins | sample TARA_R110000744 | Tara Oceans TARA_R110000744 (sample SAMEA4398083) | marine metagenome | biome: Polar Biome; feature: [DCM] deep chlorophyll maximum layer (ENVO:01000326); material: water (ENVO:00002006), including particulate matter (ENVO:01000060) such as... | depth 36 m | reverse complement strand
AGTATACATTTTCCAAGATATATCATCTGAGGTTGTTATAGTAGAAGTCCAATGCTGCCTGAGAATTATCTCTTTTACTCTACCACCACATGGCATAATTATGGTAGTATGCTCTTTCATCCCAGCACCACCTGTTTGTTCATCTGGCTGTGCGGCTAATGGTATATACACTTCTGCAGTTCCTAAATTACCCTTGAAGTTAGCGTTATAAAGTTGTAGTGATTTTCCTCGTATAGGTCCTGCGATTGAAGCTGATAGCGCTATTACTGCTTTACTTGAACTAATATTACCTGAGGCTGTTACATGACCAGATGTAATTATATTTGTTAAAGTACCTACCGATGTAATATTTCCTTGTGCTGCTTGTGTTGTTGCAGTATTAGGAGCTAAACCTGCAATTGTACCAACTGTAGATGCTTGTAGGTTAGCTACTCGAGTAGTAGACGTTACTGTTAAAGGTGCAGTTCCTGTTGCTACATCTGATACAAGTGTATTTGCTGTTAATGAAAAAGTTCCTATGTCTACATTAGCACCTGCTCCTTGAACTATAGCTAAATTTTGTGCTGCTGAAGTTGCAAGAGCTCCTGCTCTAGCATCAATGGTTCCTTCTTCAGCTATTACAACAGAAGTTACACCGTCAATAGTACCTCCATTTATATCAAAGGCGTTTCCTTCTATTTCAACACCATTACCAGCTGTTAGTTTGCCTGTTAAATTGAAAGCGGCTATGTTAGTTGCAGTTAGTGTAGCTCCAGCAAAAGTTAGGTCAGAATCATCTACTAATAAGCCGGCAGTTCCTGCAAAAGCTACTCTACCTGCTGTTAAATCGTTTGCTCTTACAGACCCTCCTTGAACAAGTCCACTTGCACTTACATTACCTGAGGCAGTTACATGGGTTGAGATGGCTGCACCTAAAGCAATAGTGTTTGTTGCAGCTTCAGTTAATGTTACAAGATCAGCTCCTCCAGCTGATAAAGTTATGGTATCTGTACCAAATGCTATTTTAGTATCTGTATCACCATCATGAACTATATTATCGCAAAAAATTGATTCTATATTTGTAATATCTGTCGCATCATCACCAATTATGTTACCATTTGCAGTTATATTACCTGCTACAGTAATATTCCCGTTTGCAAAAGCTACATTACCAGATGAATCTATTTCAAGATCACTCGTAGTTGCGAAAGCGTTTGCTGAATGGATTACAAATCTATCTTGAGAATCATCTATACCCATTATAAACGGTGCAGTTGAATGTCGGAATGATATTGGCCTGTCATATCCATCCTCTACTGTTTCACCTATGAATAGTGTATTATTCCGGTATGTGTTTATTGATCCGGAGTGTATCATTTGACCGTTTGGTTTTAACTCTATACGAGTTACTGCTCCAGATGATTTACCGGTTGAAGTTCGAATCTGTAACTGACCGACTGCTCCGGTATCATCAGCATCAGTAATTTGAGTTCTTATAGCTGCTAGTTCACCAGATCGCCTTCTGTCAAACCCATCCTCTGATATAGAAGCTCCTGTTGATCCAGAAGATACTAACCATTTAACTGATCCAACTATATCACCAATCTGATCAGCACCTACTCCAAACTCTCCAGTTTTTTCTAGAAAGTGTAGAAGTTTAGCTTGAGCGTCTGGCTTTAAGGCATCGAAAAACGCAAGTCTTGCAGCTTCGTCAGCATCCTCTGCTATTGCATTGTCTCCAAAAACTGCACGAATAGCAGCTGCAGTAACTGTAGTTCTACCTCCTGCAGTGTAAGTTAAAATAACCTCACTACCTGTAGCTGCAAATGCAGAATCTTTATTGAATGATTCAACATTACCTTCACTATTAATTTTCATACCAATTAAAGTTTCACGTCTTCGGAAAACATGTTCATCAGCTGCTACTTCAAAAGCTGCTTGCGGGTCTGTTGTTCCAATTCCAATCTTACCTGATGTTGATCCTGAGAAATATAATTTTGCAGATTGCGATCCAGACATTACAAATGATGATGCATCACCTGATTTATCATATACCATATCAAATATAGCAGAGGATGTTGCCATTGACCCATATGATGAGGTTGCGGATCCTGAGTAGAAAGTTAAACTACCTGATGCAATATATACGGATGGTGATCCTCTCCATAAACCTTTACCATGCCCACCACCACCATCAACTAGATTTGTAGTAGTTCTTAACCTTCCAACACTATCAATCGCTAATGGGGTTAATTCTGTACCCTCTCCTGAGCCTAGATTTATGCTTGAAAATTTAATTGGTGACACTCCTGCTGCACTAGAGATAGTTACATTCGTTATAGTAATTTCAGGTGTTCCAGACAACCCTGTTGCATCACCTGTAGCTGCTACATTACCGGCATGTACTGTTGCACCTTCAATATTACTGGTCCAATCTAAAATTCCATTAGCTGTAATTGTTGTATTATTAGGAACAGTTAAAGATTTAATACCATCTAAATCACCTACTTCAGAATCCATTAGTGCGCCTGCAGATGTAACGTCAGCAGTTGTTGTTGTATTATCATTGTCGTAGTTACCGCTATGAATATTGGTATCACCTCTACCAGTTGTCCAATCTACAACCATATCATCAGTAATATTAACGGTTACTCCTGCTAATGTAGCTGTGCTAGCTTTAACTCTCGTATCTAGAGATTTGCTTGCTGCAGCTAGAGAGTTGCTTGTTGCAGCTAGAGATGAACTAAATGGTTGAAATGATCCAGATAAATCTGCTCTTGTTATTTTAATTGCATCGTATAAATCGAGTTTGGTTTTATCACCATCAACAAAAGCACCTTCTGTTAATACTGGTTGTATTGTAACTCCTTCTCCTACCGTTGATAGTCTATCTGTATTAGCTTTTGTGGTTACAGAGATAGATGTACTTACTTCAGTAAATGATCCAGATAAATCTGCTCTTGTTATTTTAATTGCATCGAACAAATCTAGTTTAGTATGATCAGCATCTGTAAAATTATTATCGGATGGTTTAGTATTTGTAATTGTTACTGTCCCATCTGCAGTTGTTTCAGCAGTAATTCCTGCTCCTGCTGTAAACATTAAATCATCACCATGTGATATTGTTGTTGCGGTAGTATCCGTTGTTGCAGATACAGTAAATGTAGTTAATGTATTTGTATTATCATTTGCTGAAGTGAGTGTAACCTGTCCTCCACTTTCAGCTATTGTCATACCTCCTGCAGCAACAAAAGCTAATGTCTCACCATCCGCAAGTGAGTTACCTCCTGCAGTGACAGGTCTTTTCTCACCACCACCACTACTCCCACCTCCATAACTTCCTGTCATGTAGACTCTACCTGAACCTGAATCGTATACTAGAACACCTTGATTGGTGATTGAAGCTGCTGGTACAACATGTGATGCACTAAAGTAAAGTAAACCACTTGCACTAATATTTGCACGTTTTGCAATTGATGCATCTGCTCCACTTGCAGTTACGTGACCACCTGTTAAATTTATACCTTTATCTGCTACAATATTTAGATGACCAGTACTAGGAGATTGAATATATATTCCTGTGTTTCTAAGTTGTATTTTTTTATTAGTATTAACTGTCCAATCTGAATTAAGATTTGCTCCTACTAAGTCTAACCCAGTTGATGCATTAATATCTACTACTGCTGCAGTTAATTCTAGTTCTTCATCAGCATCAATATCTAACTGACCGCCTGTAGATGAGTGTATAGCTGTTTCATCATCTCTAAATCGGATAGGTTTATCTGAATCGACAAGTACAGCAGTTCCAGGATTTAGTTGTATATCAGTACCAGCTGTTAATATTAGATTAGTTCCTGTACCCGCGATGTGTTCTCCACCATGATCATAAAAATATAATTTTCTTGCTGCAGAATCACCCTTTGTAGCTGTAAGCAACCCAAATACTGTGTCACCTGAACCGTTTTGAAAATCAATAAATTTTGTTGTAGAGCTTGTTATATGTAATAATGGAAAGTTAGGAACTCCTGATTCGACTCTAATTGCTCCACTTGCTGTTACATTACCTTTAGTAACATAGAATGCTCTAGGTGGTGTGCCTGTATTTATAACTTTTAGATCACCACTATGTGTAACTTGTCCTTTCAGTATCTCAAAATATTCATGATCATTTATTGATGGTATCGTTTTATTTTCTGGCCTTTGAATTATAAAATGATTTGTTTCTTTCTGAATATAAGAAGAGGTAATATACATACTACCAGTAGTTGCATGTTTATCATCTAAACTATTACCAAATAAAGTATCACCCTCTTCAAACAAGATAGAGCTTGATACGATATTTGTGTGGAATTCATTTGAATAAATATTACCCGAAACAAACAAGGAGCCTGTTATGTGGACCTGCTTAGAGGATGTGAGTGCATTAATTCCGTTAAACCATGGCATCAAGACGGTACTATTAGGTTGTCCAGCTAGAAACGCACTTGGGTCATTACCTTCGAACTGTACAGGGCCACACAGAGACACCTTTTTTGAGATTGCGCGATGATTCTTGTACCGAAGTTCAAATATATATGAATCATTAAAGTGTGTTATAGGGGGCATTGGCACTAATGCGGTTGTATAATTTGGTGTTCTACCTGATACGGCAGGAGCTTGATTAGGTGGGCCTGCTGTAACGGTAATATCTCGTAGAAACCAGTCTCCAGATCTAAGTACAAAATTTATATTAACCTTCCCGTCAGAAACTGCTTTATATTCAAAACTATTTCCTAAATATTGTTGATTAGAATTAACTGTATTATGTAGCTTACCAACATATTCACCTAATACTTCTTCTGATCTTACTAGCTTATTTGTCGGATCTACTCCATGATTACCACCTGATCCTGAAATAAATAATTCTAGTAATGGTAGCACGGTACCATATTTATGACCAGCAGCATCATTAGTACCTGTCGCACCTACTGCATCAAAGTTAATAAAGTAGCTAGTACCTTTAATTAAGGTAAATGATACATCCCCAGCTGAGGAGTTAGTATTTTGGTTTCTAAAGATTGCTCTATTACTTAAAGCTTGCTCTAATCCATTATTAAGTGTAGTTAGGTGGACACTATTCATTAAAACTGATGTGTTGTATGTTGGTAAGTTTGTAGTGTCATCTCCAATATTACCTATCATATCCCAGTATTCAGTTATGCTTGCTTGATTGCTAAATGTACCTATGCTAGTAAACTCTCTGTTATTACCAGCTGATGTTGTTTTTGTATTATCTACATTTAGGTTTGTAAGTTCAATTGGAAATTCCGTTAGTTTAGTTATCGGGCCCTCTATACGAGTACTTTTAATAAATACTTCAACAGCTGTCGCAACTCCACATAATGGCTTTAGATTATTAATTGCAATATTTGCATACGATGTGTGCTGTTCAGTAGTTTTTTCGACTGACACCATTGCTCCTGGTGGATCTGCGATTGTTGGATCTGTATATCCTATTGATGCAGACGTCTCTGTCCATTTGATAATTGTGCCTAAAGGTGCAGTAAATGCATTTGCAGGGCGTGGGGTATCATAACTGTTCTCACGATTATTAACCCATGGTGTATAGCTATACCACGGTGATACAACAGCTTTTGTACTACTAATAACAGAAACTATTGAAGGGGAGTAATTAGGTTTGAACCCTTGCTGACCTTTTGCATTTGCTTCGTAGTATGGATCTTGAGAGCTAAGGTCTATATGATTATTATTACCTCCAGATACATTTAGCGTCCCACCAACCATACTTGAACTAAACCGCAAGTTACCAGTATAAACTTCTATTACTGCTTCCTCTACTCCAGCGTTAAGTACTGGAGATTTTGTATATATAAACTTACCTGTACCTTGTCCTCCTCTAAATCCTGCGGATCCTGTGGGAGTTGAATCATATTTGGAAACATAGGATCCTGTTACTGTATATGCTGATCCAGGATTATCTGGATTTGTAACGTATACATCTTCAAATGTTTGGTGTTGCCATGGAATTTTTGCTTCAGTTATCGTGACACTAGGTGCTGTATCGTATTCTAAAATATCTGATACGTCATCTGTTATTACTGGTGTTATTGATGTCCACCTGCAGTTGGGTTTATCTTCCCAATCTTCTGGTACAGGACATCCACATTCATCTACTAATGCTTCACCAATTATTGATATAACACCTGGACCAGCTACATTAGTATCATATATAAATACGCACATCCTAATGGTTGAGCTTCCCTCTTTTTGAGGTAATATTTCATATGCTAGTGGGTTATTTTGAGAATCTACTGCTTCAAAAATAATCTGCGTGTTGAGCTTAAACCGGTTTCTAGGTGGAGCAAATTCAAAAATATTACCACCTAACCTAAATTCTTGCGGTTTACGTATTATATTAAAGTAATACGGGCTGTATTCAGATTTATCCTCAATCAGAACCTGCAATCCGATTAGATTTTTTCGGAATGTATTATTCAATAATCGTGACTCAACACCACCATTGTTATTTATTGTTGTATTTACCATGCGTATCCTATAATTATTCTCTATATAAATAAGTATAAAGAAAAATTATTCGTGAGTAATTTTTGAGAATCCTGCAATCTTTTGAATATCTATTAAATTATCTACTACATCTCTTACTGAATCTAGGTGACTTATAATCATAAGTAGGTCAAATTGAGATTTTAAAAAAGTAAATAACATGAATAGTGAGTTAAGATTTTCAGAATCAAGATTACCTAACCCTTCATCAATAGCTAGGAAGTTTGGTCTTGGTAGATTAGAAACATTAACTAGAGCTGTCCTGATTGCTAGGGATGATATAAATTTTTCCATACCCGATGTTAACTCTAACGGCCAAGTTTTATCTTCACTATATACAATATACGTGTTAATACTTTTACCATCTAGCTCAAACATAATCTTAAACTCAACTATTTGAGCTAATATATCGTTAACTTCTTCTTCAATGATAGGTATTACTTGTGTGATAAGTTCATAAGGGACACCGTCTCTCTGTACTGCATCTAGGTAGTATTCATAAGCTTTAAACTTCTGCTCTAATTCCTCAGCTTTTTTAATAGATTGAGTTATAGTATTTTTAGTAGATAAAGCAACTTCAATAGCTCCATGGAGAGTCATAAACTCCTCATCTATTCCAACTTTAGTATCAACAAGTTCATCACTCTTACCACTCAAATCACTAATCTGCTCGTTAGTTTTATTGTTATGAATAATAGCTTTTTTGTTTTCATGATACTTTTTCATAGCAGATTCAATCCTAGCTATACTCTGTTGTATACCATCACACTTCTCTTTAGCTCGATAGTATGCAATTCTACCAACGTTTCGCTCCCGCTCTATAGTTGAAAGTAAATTATTTATTTTAATAATTTTAGTATAATCTTCTTCAATACCAATATTATTAGATATATACCATTCACACTCATTTATCTTCTGAATCACTGTATCTGCTTTTATTTTATCTTGCTCTAGACTAATTCTAGTATCTTCTTGTATCTTTATAGATGCACTTTCACGTTCCTTACAAAAATTACAGCTAGGGTCAAATGCACTGTTACTAGCTTCTAGCTTTTCTAATTTGTACTTAACGTCGACTTTGATACGATCCCGCTCTGCCTTTAACTCCTTAACTACTTCACGATTACTGGTTAGTATCTTGAAAATATCTTCAACTTCAGAGATATTATACTGCTCAAGTATAGTAGTTGCTTTTCGTATCTTCTCTTTGTTCTCTATCGCAATAGCTTCATCAGAATGTAATCTATTAGTTATCCCTTCTACTTGAGTTAGGTAACGTGCATGCTCGATTTTCATAGAGTCTAGATCCTCATTAACTGACTCTACCTCTATTATTTTAGATTGAAGTGTTGTAATTCGTTTATCTAAAGTATTTATCTTACCTGATAACGAACTAGAAGATTTCTTTACTTCTTGTTTACGCTCACGTTTTATTTCAAGCTCTGTCTCAGCATCTGCTAGTTGTTGTGTGAAATCAGTTCTCTTAAAGTCCTTCAATAATGCACTTACATCTTTTATCTCATCACTTGCTGCCCTCCATAGGTCATCAAATACTTTTATATCTAGAAATTGTGCTAGTAGATCCTTTCTTTCTGATTGTGATTTATCTATAAATCCAGTGTTATTATTTTGTAACGATAAGGATGTTAAAATAAAATCCTCAAAGTGACCTACATGTGAACTAATTAATTTATTAGTATCATACCTAGCTTCCCCATTTAGTGATACCTCATCTCCCTGCTCATCTAATGTCCAAAAATTTACTTTTACTGAGTATTTTCCTTCTTTCCAACCTTTTAACCCCTTACTTCCCTTTCGCTCTATAAAATAATCTTGACCGTCAATTCTGAAATGAAGCTTACAGTGAAATGTGTCCTTTTCACTGTTCATAACATCCCTCGCCTGAGATGATCTACTGCACTTGTCAAAAAGACAGTATGTTAATGCGTCAAGTAAGGCACTCTTACCAGCTGCATTAGGAGCAAATAACCCATAAGTACCTTTCATATTAGAGAAATCAACTGAGTTGCCCTCTCCATAACTAAACATATTACTAAACTCAAACTTCATAGGCTTCCAGGTTAGATTCCTAAACATCTCTGCTTGAGGTATAATACTGTTTAATTCTTTATTAATTTTTTTTATAGTCTTAATTGTATCATCTTCTAAAACAAAGTTGCGCTCAAGATAATCAACGATTAATTTATTTTGATAGTTTGGATCTCTTACATCTCCTAGACCAGCATCATTAGCATTTCTATCACCGCTTTTCTGAGATGATAGCCTATCGGTTCTGATAATAGCTACATCTTTTAGTTTAGAGGTTTTACGTATGTCTGTTAGAATAGTTTTAAGTTGAGATTCCTCTGTCTTACATACCTTGATACGTAATCTTGGATATTTAGGCATCGGGATATCATTTACAATCTTACCCTCTTCAATTTCTAGAGTTACATAAGCGTAGTCGTTTTTAATAATCCTATACTCTGGTTTACGTTTTTTTACATCCCATAATATATATCCGTGATTAGTAGGGTGTTCACCCCAATTCTGACATACTAGAGAACCTGCGTATGCAATAGTTTTAGATTTGTTAAGGTATTGTTGCTTATGTATATCACCTAACAACACCATATCGTAACCGTTGAATATATCAGTAGTAACCTCTCCTGGTAATTTGAATCCTACGTCAGTAGTTGCGCTCTCTACTGAGCCATGGTAAAGAGCTAGTTTTGTTTTTTCTGTTTTAATATCTTTAGATAAAATATAATCTTCAGGTTGATTAAATACTGACATTACATTAAATACGCAGTCAGCTATTTCATATGTGCCATTATCTCGCAAATAATAAAAATTATCTAGCTGAAGAGAGTCAACTATAGGTGTTAGTGCATCTAATCTACTCTTATTGTTTAAGTTACAATCGTGATTACCAGCTATAAGAATTGTAGGAGCTATCTTGCTTAGTTTAGTAAATAGATCACTAGTCATCTCTATAAGCTCAGGACTCATTTCTGTTTTAGCGTGTGCTATATCACCTGCTAAATATATTAAAGAATTTGCTGGTAGGTTGTCTTTTAAATCTCTGTAGAGGTTACTAAATACCTGTTTATACTCTTTATGACGTCTTAAGTTTCTTATATGTACATCAGCTATATGTGCTATGCATTCCACTTTTTCAAATCCAACATCTATCTTATTCAAATCATTTTCTCCTTAATCTTCATTTCCATTAACTGATATTCTGTTAACCTTTCACTTTCCTGTATTAACGTATTAATTTTAGAGAATCCTAAATCACTAGGATCTTGCTCATCTAAATTGATTAATGTAACTGATACACCATTGTTAATAAAGTACTCACAACTTTGTATAGCTTTTGCACGCGCATCTTTATCTAAAGCTATATTAATATTTTTAACATTATTTTCTACTACTGCTTTTTTAAGTTTTTCTAAAACTATTTTACCAAATAAAGGTATAGCGTTTCGCTTAACAGCTAATGCATCAAACACCCCCTCTACCACAGTTATAGGGTATTCCCAATCTATATATAAACCAAACCCTATAATGTCTTTAGACACCTTAGGATTCTTATGCTTGAAAGTAGCATCGTGGTAGTATGATCTACCCGTAAAGAAGTTTAAGATGCCTTCTTTATCATAACTTGGAATTATAACCATCTTACTATATGGACCTGTTTCACAGTAACCTATATTATATCGCAGTATATCTTCACGGGTTAACCCACGCTTTTTAAGGTAGCTAAATGCGTTCCAGAATTCTGGATTACTGCTATCTACTTGTAGGAATGATCTGAACTCTTCTGGTAGTGTTAGTGTATCATATGACTTTTTTGCAGCTTTAATAGGTGTATACCCGGTAAACTCTTGCAATTTCTCAAAGTGCATTTTAGAAGCCTTTAACTTCTTAAATAAATGATATATACTCCTTCCTTTAGCTCCACACACCCAGCACTGCCACATCTGTGTTCTCAAGTTCACCTGCAGTTTCTTTTTTGAGTGATGGCAAAAGGTACAGTAAAATGATACTTCATCATTTTGTAATGTACTACCCCTATTAAGTAATGACTCGAGGAGTGTTTGGAGTTTTTTAAGCATATAGTAATATACGAAAATAATCGGAAGAAACAAACAGTTTAGTTACTTTTTTTCAGTATACCAAGCTTGAGGTATCGTTTTAGCAGCCCAAACTATTTCATGTTTGTCGCAGAAGGTTGCATAAGTTGTTTTACTACCTTTTCTGATTTTTCCGTTTGGATTCATAAACACCATCCGTATATCTAATTCAGGATGTTGTTTCTGTATTAATAGGTGTTTTTTGCGATCCTCAAGAACCCACCGACCTTTTGTTTCTACTAATATACCATTAGGTAAAGTGAAATCTATAGTGTATGTATGGTTAGTTTCTGGTTTTATGTATGAAATTACAGTGGTTTCGTACTCGAATTTAACTTTTGCCTCAGTAAGTTCTTTAGATACTGTGTGTTCGAATCCGCTTCGATAACCATGCTTGATAGCATTTGCTCTTGCTTTTGAAATTTTTCTTGCCATAACTTATTATCTAATAAATAGGTAATTTACCTATCAAACTTAACTATAAACGTCATATCAACGTTTTGCAGTTTCTGAACCGGTCTTGCTAACTTTGCAATAGCTAGTAACCTACCAAAATCGTCATAAAGCCCGATTGTTGTTACATACGGATTAAATGCAGGATCTTTTGCAAATTCAGCTAATTCCTGCACTGATAGTATATCATTACAAGGTGTAAGAGTCGTTCTCCGTGCTGTTGGGTTAGTTGTTAAATTAAAATCAGATGCTCTAGTATGGCACTTAATTTTTTGCTCATATAGCTCTCTAGTGTTCTGCAACTTGAGTTGAAATTGGTCACTAAAAAGCGCTTTGGAGTTATTACCTACTACTGCAGTACCCGTATGAAGTGATCCGGAGAAGTATTTTGGAAAGTGTGTATTTGTTAAAGCTACAATACCGTGCTCATAGAACACATTACCTACTACATTTGTTTGATATGCAGTAGGGGAGTTTAGATCGTTATCATATAGTGATAATATTTCAGGTTCTGATAAAGCATTCTTATAGAATCTTAATTCATCAATTGAACCGCTAAACGGTGTTTGCGGGTAAGGTGTTTTGTATGATATATTTGACCCAGTAGCCCAAGAGGTTCCTTGATCACCTATAAAGACATTAGAAATATTATCTGTACAATCTAACATTTTTTCATTATTAATAGTATCTTGCTTACCATTAATCCAAATAGATATTTGACCAATACTTGATCCTTGTATAACTACATGATTATCTATAAGAGGTGTTAATGGGGTATTAGATTCTAGGATAGTAGTATGTCTTCCGTTTGATCTACGCAATACAAGTGTGTTTAATGGAGCTCCGTTAATACATTCTGCACCTGTTGCGTCAAATGGCAGTCCATGCCGTTCATACGATGTGTTTTTTAACTGAATATGATATGGATATGTTGTATTCATACTCCCACCTTGAACAGGTTCTTGAAAAAATTCACCTGTAGCTGAATTTCTCACAAGCTTGCTACCTAACCCAAGTTTACCTATTAATGATACATAGTCACGACCAGCTGATGATCCTGAATGTACATTAATGCATGGTGTAGATGTACCTCCGGCTGATCCACCCCCGCCCGTTGTTAAGTATGCAGTTGTACCAGTTATTGTATTAACTCCAGGTATTTGATTTTCTGGTATTTTAATCCAGAAGCTAATTGCAAAACCTGTTTCTCCAGCGAGATTTAAGTCTGTATGGTGTGGTATCTGGATACTACCACTATTGTTAAATTGAGCTCGTAAACCTGTATTTACATCTGTTTGGTAGAAGTTTATTGCGTCTGCAGTGTATACTGATCCACTTTGCGCCATCGATGCAATTCCAGGTACAAATTTAACTTTTTTTGATAGTGCAGTATTTTTATTAGTAGAGGAGTCCTGTATTTTAGTACATGTAAACCCATTATGTAGTGCATAATCTGCTGACATACTTATCTTATTTGTTACAGTATATAATTCGTTGAACCCGTAGTATCCAACTAAATTCTTTGGATTTGCAAATGATGATGTAAGTATATTAGTATCTCTAATGTTACCATACCCATCATCAGTTAAGTTAAACGATGCTGTTACCGGTGGAGTTCTTGTTAAATCTAATGCTGGATGTTTGTATAGATTTGCAACTTGCGCTTCAGTAAGCGTTGATTCGTAAAATCTTATATCATCTATTGATCCAGTAAATGCGTTTCGAAGTGTGGTTGAGTCAGGATTATTATTGAGTGCACCTTGAGGGCGCGAACCAGATGCTCCTATAAACATATTTCTACTATATTGTATAGATGATGTAACTGCTCGTGTTAGTAGCCCTGACCAATGCGGTTGAGCTCTGGATGCTGTAGCATATCCTATTTTTTTAATATAACTATAACCCGACTTTTCAGCAGGGTCAGGTCGATATATCCTAAGTGTCGTTTTTGCAGGTGAGTGCCCCCAGGGTGGTAATTCTTGTGTTTGTGAACCCGTTGTACCAGCAAAAGCTTCTGGCCAAAATTCTTGTGTTAATGATACTAAATTCCATGAACCGGTTGCTAATCCAAAACCACTTGATACAGCTTCTGATGATGCTGATGTAGTGCAGTTGCTACCAGTAGCTCCCCAGAACATCTGTAGTGGTACCAGTCCTTTTGGGTTTATGGTACTCTCTGAAATAGAGCTGGTTAACATATTTAATTCAAAATATGCATTCTTGTCCCGTGTCAATAATGTACTCTGACCAGGAGCTCCTGTTACTTTGTTAGGCATCTTATTCCAGTCAGGAGGTTTTACCCACATAGTTACTGTGTAAGCTGGCATCCCGTTATCTGAATTAGTTCCTGCAGAGCCATACCAGTTATTGTTTGTCATACCTCTAAATAGATATGAATCTCGTAACAATAATCCGTTACCTGTATTATATACTACTCCTGCAATTTTTGTTGTGTTCTGTACTTTAAATAACATACTACCTGTTCCAACTTTTGCATCTGAGCTTGTTATAACCATTGTACCAGGTGCAGTCCCTAATCTTGCATCTCTAAGTGGACTTAAATTCATTGCATCTGTGTATCGAGATTGTGATGATTCAAATTCCCAGTTACTAGCTATTGCTGGTGGAGTAGTGTATAATGTGGTGTTGGGTGTGGGTAGAAACCTTTCTCGATCAATTGCTAAGGTTTCTATATATTGATCAGTAAACTCTAATGTTTCAGGTTTAATTTTAAGATCATATATTGGTGATGGTATTGAAATAACATGTGCTGCTTCTTGTAAATGCCTTTCTTCTTTATCTGGATTGTTACCTCCAAAATTTTCAGATGGTTTATCTACTCGTGAATAATATAAATGTTTTATACTATCATATATAAGTGATTTGTAAGTACCGTTAGGATTTGTTTCTTCTTGATTTAATGGTTTACCGTTTATTGCATCTCCAAAACTCCAGGAATGATAATTTGCACTTAAAATCTGTACGCCGTATCCGCAACTACTACCTGAGTAGTTATGTGAATTAATGCTATAATCTTTATGTGCATTAAACGCGGTAATGCTTACATCATCTGAATTTATTTTTTTGAATACTGACATATTAATTTCGGTTATATACCCCTCTATAATAAGTATAGAGGGGTTATATAGTTAGGAAAGATATCTAATGATACTACTATTAGAAGTCAAGTTTTATTTTTATTAATGCTTCTCGATCAAATGATTTAAGTAATGGTTTACTTAATTTAGCGGTTGCAAGCAATTCTTGTTTATCATTATACATTCCAACTGTAGTAATATAAGTTTTAGGATCCTTAATCATTGATGCGTGTGCTAAAGCTCCTAGTGATCCAGTTGTGAATGTTGGATTATTACTAAAATTATAATCTGCATTTTTTACTCGTATGTAATAGAATGTTGATGTAACTTCTTCTTCGTTACGTGCTTGGAACCCATATGAAGAGTCATACGAAGCTGCTCCAGAAATTGCTGAAAATAGTGCGGCATTATATTGATTGTCTGTATTAGAACCGGTTGGTGTTCCTGTTGGGTGAATCCCTCTTTGTTTCAATCTCCCTGCATTAAGGATTATCATCCCTAAGTCTGGGTACACTAATCCGTATCCTCCTGTAATACCATTGTCATCAGCTGCAAGTTGTCCGTTTGCAATAGTACCACTAACTACACTATATACTCGCTTACCATCCAGAATAGTTGCATTTGATCCTCCACTATTATCAATAAGTTTAGTTATACTGTGACCGCTTTCAGTATTAGTCATACCATCTGCATTAGTTATGTGGCTACCACTTAAACATAACTCCCAATTACCTGGATCTAATTTTTCTTTTAATCTACCTCGTTGAAAGTTTATTGCATATATATGTTCTTCACTTACACCATTATCAAATGTAAATGTAGTGTCTCCAGGAGCAAGCACTAAATTCTTATATTGAGTGTACACAGCTTTAGTCGGATAATCTTCGTTTGTTATTACACTTCCACTACCTTGCTTGTGACCGTATGCGATTGCAAATTGAACTGAAGAACCGTTTGCTGTTGAACCACTATTGTACATATCCCAGTAATATTTTCCAGCGTTAGAGCTAGTTTGTGCAGATGATGTATGAAATGTTGTTAACTCTCCTACACCGTTAGACCATAATCCAGCTGTAACGATCTCTTTTCTATTACTAATAATATCATTTCCTGCATCAAATCTTGAATATATTTTACCTGTAGTCGTTTTTTGTGCGAGTGCATCTCGTTCAACTACAATTTGATTAGCTAGTTTCTGAGCTTCACGTAAGATTGCTCCACGAGCTGAGTCTGCAGATGATGGTAATCCATCAGCTTGACGCTTTTCTTCTCTTAACTGATTACGAATCGCTTCTACTTCTGCAATTTCCTTTTCTATTTGTGCTTTTGGTTTTTGTGTCGGCATTTTTTATTCCCTTTTAATCTATAGATTTCCGCCTGAAGTTGCTACTTCTTGCTTTTTAACTAGTACGGTTACTGTTGCTCTACCACCTGTTTCATTACCTATAATAGTTAATGTTGCTGTTTTGTTTTCAAGTGGTTGATTTTTTGCAACTATTCTAAAACTAAATCCTACTGCTGTTATTGATTGAGCTGATTCATCATCGCCAATAAATGTTGGGACAGTTGCGCCTTGCATTAATAAGCTACGGACAGCAGAACCAACCTCTAGATATGCAACATCACTGTTTGATAATATTGCGGTATAACCTAGTGTTGAGTTTCCACCTTCAAAATTAGATGTATTAGGTTGAATATCTACTGCATCACCACCTGCAATTAATGTTACTGATGATTGAGCTACAGTAATAACTGGTATACGTGTTGTTTGTTTTCTTAGTGTTACAAGTTTATACTTCATTGTTTGCGTTTCATCAGGAATTGCTTCAATTAACGGCATGTTATCAATCGCTATTCCATAATAATTTGAACCTAGCGAGTGAGCTGGATTCCATAAGCTGTAATCTATCTCATCATCTGCTAATGCAAATTGAGTAATTTTAAAATCATCAGCTCCTTTAGCTAAAATTTCACGTCCTTTCTTTGTTAAGATAGCGTCTACTGTGATTGATGTGTTGTCTAAATATCCCATGTGTAATTCCTCTTTTTTTGTATGTCTATAATAAATATGATTAACTTATAAAACTCACTGCTTTTTATTCAATACTTAAGTTTCCTCCGAACCCTGCATCGGAACTTATCAACGTATTAGGGTCACCAAGTGTGTATGATACAACTGGGCCAAAGTCTGGAGTTTGATTACTATCTATGTTGAATCCTGCACCGTTTATCTGTGTACCTGTATATTTGAATCTGTTTGATCTTGTAGTACCACCTAGATTGTAATCTGATACCTCTGCTGGTTTTAATGATTTACTGTATGCGTATAAGTTAACTGAACTACCATTTTCATATGATTTACCATATGATGCACTTTTAGCTCCATGTATAGGTCGTGCATCACCATGAGAATTATCACCAGCTTTATACTCTACACTTGCTGAATAGTAGTGGTATTGGTTTGTCATTCTTGTTTCTGATTTTCTCTGTATCTGTATAAAATCCATGCTACCTGATTGTTTCCAGTCTGGTGTTTGAACTTCTACATATTCATAAGGAGTTGCGAATCCAGACTCTATTGGGAAGGGAAGTCCTAGCTTTTTATGCAGAGATGTGTGACTGTATGGCGTACCAGTTACCTGATTTCCAATTATTATTGTTCCTGCGATATCAGATAATGGAGAATTAGTTTGATGTGAAGGAACATTACTAGCATTAAACTGTGTCGCAGGCTGGGTACCCTTTGGCACCGTTTTAGCTGGCTCACTACCTAGAACAAATATTGGTAATCCGTTATTAGTACCTATCACACCATCTATAGTAATTGAATTAGGTTTATGATCATTTAATTCAACTGGTACTAGTTGCTGTGGTTCGGCTTGGAACGATCTCATTAAAGCGTTTGGCTGCGACGGATTTACTGCTCCTGTGGTAGTTTGAGGTTCTAACGAGAACCCTAACTGTGCTACAGCTGGTTGTGTGCAATTAATGCTGGTTGGTGCAGCTGCTTGTATGAATGAGATTGAATCTATTGCAATATTTTGTGGTTTCGTATCACCAGAGATACCCATCTTCCCCCTACTAGATGCTTTTGATCGCTCTAAGAAGTGAGGTTGGATTACAACACCTAAGTCTGCATTTGCTCTAGCAGGTAGATATCGTTTCAGCATAGTAAATAAAGACATATCATACAATTTTAATTCATTTAAATATGCTCCTTTACTCCTCTCATCTACATACTTTTTAAAGTAAACTTTATTCAGCTGCTTTAGTTCACTATAATCATCTTCATATGCTTGCTGTGCATCTCCTATATAGTTATCTAATCTCATACCCCCAATATGATCAAAAATATCTTTATTAACTTGATCCGATGGAGAGAAATAGATACCTAGGTTGTTACTATCTAGAGCAAACTTATCTGAGGCAGGCTTTTCAGCTCGAGATACAGGAGATAAATCGCGTATGAGTAAATTTTCTTCTCGTCTAATCTTGTCACTTGTATAATTATTAGGACCGAGTTCTGGTGTATCTATATAATATATCTCTTCTGAATGATCGTATTGTATAAAATTCGGGTAATTGTGTGCTGATGCGGACAGTGTGAATTGTTTATCGATATCCCAGTAAGTATATTTAGTTGATTGATTAGGGTGTGTGCTAGCTAGATGCATAGATGCTGATGGTGAATGTAACCCTTTACTACCTGACCAGTGATTTTGTTTATCACTAAGCTTTAATCGCAATAGTAATTCACTATATGTAGCTGTGCCATCTGCAGCAGAGTACATTTCAGGTGCTAATGTATGCGTTTTTAATACATTTTTAGTTAATGGGCTTGCATAATAGCGCAACTCTTGCATAGACCCGTGGAATTGGTGACCGAATACACCATGATTATTTGGATTACCTGAATATGGCAACCCTGTACTGCGTGTTATATACCCACCTAGATATGCTTTCTTTGATGGCTCTAAACTACCTGACCAGGAGTTGTTTATAGATGATGATAGATATCCTGAATCTATGCTCGCTAGACTTGACGTTACACGAAGGCTACATGAGACAGCTTGATCGATAGACCCGTAACCTGATCGCATTGCTACCAGTTCATACTCAAACATACTACTACTATGATAGTTATTTTTAGGTTTTCTATTTAGCATAACAGTCCACCAACCATCACCATCCTGTTTATTATTACTTGCTTGGAATATTTTAGCTTGCTGAGTTGATACAGTATGGTAACCTGTCTGTGTACCTACTGATGCTGCTGTTTTAGAGCTAGACATTACTAAACTGAAGTGGCCAAATTCTGTTAAGCCCTCCGTCCTACCATTAAATAACTTTGTATCAGAATAATTTCTATGGAGTACTATACCCATATCATTATTAACTTGCCATAGTGATTGACTGTATGCAAGAGATGTATTTACTGTTGATAGAGTATTGTTCTCTGGCCAAAACCTGAACTCTACTGCATTAGGTGTTACTGCTTCGATAACGTCACTACCCCCTACGTTGTATCTAACGGGATTTAATGCTGCGGTTGTTCCATGATGTGGACCCCAATTAGTAGATATTGATTGACTATTAAAATTCAAGCAGTATTTAAACGTGCGTTCTTGATATAGCCCTGATTGAGTACTTTTTTTACTTGATCCATACTCATATATTGGTAATATGTGTTCAGGTATACCATAGCAGTTAATTAATCCACGGACACCCATTCCAGTACCTTTAGCTTTTAATAGGAATGGTAAGTTGTTTACTATTCGCTTCCATATTTCCGAAGTTCGCTGCTTAGATGTTAGTGTTTTTATAGATGCTGTTGGATTATTTTGCAAGCGATGGCCATCGCTATCCTTTCCTAGCATGTATTGCCATAATTCTTGATTAGGATCTCCGTCGATCAGCTCTAATCCTTGTGATTTAGCTACATGATAAACGAGATCATCAGATAACCCGACCCTGTTAGCAAAGTTTGTATTATGTGCACGTGTGGTGGAGTGATTAAAATACCGCGTATATGACCACCATATATCATGTGCTTGCCCTGACATATCTAAAAATCGTAAATATGTCTCATTATCATCTCTACCACCGTCACTAATAAACTCTGGGGCTGTTTTTCTCAACATGTTCTGATTTTGTTTATCATATGCACTTGCAGATGCTATAGTTGTAGAATACCAATCAGTGGATTTTGAATGTGTAGTGTGTAAGAGTTCGTAGTTAGGTCCAGGCATAAATATACTGTGAACTGCCCAGTCGAACATCTGGTCATTATTCCAGTTGTAATAATCATCTGTCCATCTATCATTCTTAAATGATCCAGATAGTTTCGGGAAGGGTGTTATAACAGATCGAGACCAGTCGTGTGCATCTCCACCGCGTGAACCTGATGAAATTATGAATGAGCTGTTTGATCCGCTTTCAAAATATAGCCACTTTTCAAAATCATCAAATTCATTTATTAACTTAACCTTCTTATCAACCCACCGTTTCTGGTATTGTTTAACATATTTTGAACCGTGCGATCCTGTATACTCATATATATACACATCTGATGTGGAGTGTTCACTGTGATCAAATTTACGAGCTTGTGAATCATATTGATTTATTTGATGTAATTTATATCTAAAATTCTTTACGCGTTCTTCAGCGGAACCAAATTGTATATAATTTTCAAATACTGAGTAATCAATGTTTAACCTCATACCATCCAGGCTTGAGCTGACTGCGTTTTGTATATCAGACTGTACATCTGTGTCTACTCCTAGTATAGTGTTATAGCTTTTATGCTCTGTTTGCAAGTGAGGTGTTGTATCTAGTGCTAGATCAAAGTTAGGAGACGCTATATGAGTACCTATAAGTGGTGCTGGTTTATCTAGTATAATTTTATTACTAACTGGTTGTGTTGCTTCTGCTAGTAACCAGCATTGACTATCTACTAGTAGTTCAGATGGTATCGGTTGATATAATTTCAATAATATTGTACGTGGTGTATCAGCACTATACGGGAATATATCATCTATTAACCATGATACTACAGTACCTATTCGATTGTATCCAAAGTTTACCTGCAGCTGTGTCCAGAGAGGGTTATTCGATACAGATGGCAAAGTAGTTCCAGCGCGATTAGTAAACGGACCTGTCACACCAGAAGTTGATTTTAATTGTTGAAATCTACTGTAAAATTCTTCTAGTTTAGGGCCTGCCTCAGCTTGACTGTCCTCAAATACTGTTGGTACCAATCGAATTTCTTGCCTATTTTTACTTATAGAGTGTATCTTAAATCTCACTCCCTCAGGGCCACCAATTGCATCTCTATGAAAGTTATATATAATAGAGTAAGCACCATTTACTAGATTTAAACCATCTACATCCTCTTTAAGGCGTGTATGGATTTGCGGCATCCCATCTGAATCTACATCTACTGTCCAGTTCTCAGCTTGATGGTTTGAGAAAAGCCGATTAAATGCTGGATCGTACACGTGATATTCAACTCTATCAAACGGGCTTTTACCAAATACTGGATGGAGCATATACCCAAAAGTTTGACCACCTAGTGATGTTATATCAAGGTCTGAGTAATATTGAGCAGATACTTGAGTAGATGCTTGGGTTATTGCTTGAGTATTTATATATTGATATGGCATTATATTTTCCCTACTAATTCACTAAATGATGTGTCTATAACGTTTTTAAAATCTCCGTATGTAAATGCTTGACTCTGAAGGCTGGTGGTAAGTATTGGTGAATTGGTTGTTATCATAATAGCTCCTCCTACATTACGTGTTATTGATGTATCATCAACTACATTATAAATAACAATATCTTCCGAACCTTGCTCGACAGTATCAGATGCTAACTTTTTAAATTGCGCTCTCAATCTTTTACGAGCTCCAACGCCATCCTCCTCAACTGTTAAAAGTAAATCACTTTCGGTAGATCTTGCAGAGCGAACAATTGGGTTTGGAGAGTTTGGGTTCACTAAGTCTCTAGTAGCAGTTATTCTTACATTACTACCTTTTGGTAATTTTATCTTGCCTTCCTTTTCCACTAAATCTTTAGGAATTTCAAATACAACTTGACCGTGTGAGTCTAAAAATTGTGACATTATAGGAATCGGAGGTAATTTTGGTTCATATACACAACTTCCATCATCTTCTGTAGCTTCTGCATCGTAATTTAATGCATTTACATCTATACAACCTTTTATTGCTTCTGGTGGTTGGTATTTACAAAGAGAAACATCATTTATTGAAGCTTCTGGGTCGTAATTAGTAGCATCTGGGTCCATACAACCAAACTTAACTATAAATGTATCAGGTGATACTACAACAGCATCTGTGTAGTTTATATCACCATATGAAGATGTAACATTAGTTTGAACGTTGATTTCATTAATAATTTCAATATTAATATCCTGTATAGGTTGCTTATCATTACAGGACGCTTGATTCTCTAATACGAGTTCTGTAGGTGTTATTGCAGCTGGGGGTTTAATTACATCCTGTGCTGTATCCACTGGTGGTGCTACTGGGTCTACATGCGCCATTATTTGAGTTACAACCTCATTAGATTCCTGTATTACCTCATCAACAATTGCTGCTAAATCAGTAGCACCGCTAGAATCATATGACCCTTCACCCTCTTTACCTTCCATTGATTGATTTTGCGCTGCTGCTGCTGCTGCTATTGCTGCTGCTGCATATAATGCATTAGGTCGACCACCAACTTGTGGTACCACTCCTCTTCCATTAGGGTTTTGTATCAGGAACATATAATACAGCACTGGTGGTTCACCATTAGCAATATTGCCGACTGATGCTGCTCGCGCTCCTGCATTTATATTTATTGCTGGTCCCCAGATAGATAAATGTTTATTTGGCAAAGTTAAATTATCATAAAATGGCATGCCCATTGATTGAGCATCTGGTGGAATAGTTCCATTTGCAATTAAAGAAGCTCGTTGTATCGGGGTATAGTTTTGGTATGCAATAGCTTGAGCAGCTGCGATTCCTGGATTAGGGCTGATGTTTGTATTTGAATTATTAGCTGCCATTACCTATTAACCTTGAAATAAAAGTTCTCATCATATATTACAACAGATGAATCGGATTGTGTAACTTGAAAGCACATCTTATAATATCTTTCTGGCATGAATGAGTTCATATCAAGCTTAATATAGTTACCATCTGTGTCGCAACTCAATTTTGTTCCGAGATTACTGTATGGTATCACATACTCTTCTGTTAATGCATCTTTAACACCGTAATAGGATGAGGTTGGTAAAAATTTTATATTTTTATAATTTGATTGAGTTGAGAATGTCTTTACTGGATACCTATCACGACCGACAATTCTTAATTTAGGAATTTCTTTTTGACTATACTCGTGTTTTAAATTTTTAAGATAAACTACACTCTGCTCTGATGTGAGCTCTGTCAATCCTGTGGAGATAAAGGATGAGTCATCATAAACAACCTCTAGCTTAGGTTGGTATACAGTATTGGTCTCTCTAGAGAAAAATCTATTTACTCCATAACTCGTTCCGTTTGTTTCTTGTGAGCCAGATCGCATTAATATTAATCCATCATTTACTCTACTCTCTGAAATGAGGTACATAATAGCTGGTGTTACATCCATTCTAACATCTGCTGATTCATTACTAAATGACTGTGTACCGTAGTAGTCTTTAAACCAAGTACCACCACCTGTTACACTTGAATGGATCATATTAGATCCTACATGTAGTGATCGTGATGTCCATTGAATATCTTTAGTAGCTAAGTACGGTGTTTCATGGTGTTGCTTATCTCTATATACCCATGATGCACCTCCATTATCAAATAAATTTACAGCTACAGGATCTAATTTTTTTCCTACTCCATTATTCCATGATTGTGATACAGGGTATGCGATTAACGTATATGCAACCGGTACCTCCTCGGTATCTGTTTGATATAAGTTTAGATAGAATTTAGGGTTTACTATAGTACCTTCAGCGCAAGATGAACTTATAGCGTCTAATGGAAATTGTATTAGGATTCGTGAGGTAAATACCCCGGCTGATGATGATACTTTTTGCAGCTCAAGTAACGGATCCATACCGGCATTCATACTACCTGTCTGTTCGTAGATTGATGTATCATTAACTGCGTATAGTGATTTAATCATAATTTTCTCCTAGATATTAGTAACTCGACCTTTAATATCTGAATTTGGGTATTTTACTTCAAAAATACTTGGATCAAGTGATGGGTATATCACACCGTCACGTGATGCTTGTGATATATTATATATATTTCCTGAGTATCCTTCATCTGCAGAGTGAAAATTATAGAATTCAAGTTTAGCGATGCTCTGGACGCCCATGATTGAAGCAAGCTCAGTATAAATATCTGCAAATATTATAGGTTGATTAATTTGCATTTTCTCTACATGTAGTAATGCTTGCACTGCCTTAATACTGCTCAATAATATCTCGTTACTGTTAAATCCTGGCAGTGTAATAATTTCAAAATCTACCCCTATATTAATTATAAATGCATTTTTTATGTTTACTGAGTCTGTTAGCAGTCTGTATGGTGCTAGATAATTTTTTATATTTTCTTTAGTTGCTGGATTTGTATTAGTTAAGTGCTTATTTTCATTATAAGATAATGTGTATAAATTTACTGCAAACGGATTACGCAATCTATTATTAGTATCAGATATATTTAATTTCTCATCTTGTGTTACATACACCTTTGCAATAGATCCATATTGCGAGGGCATTGTCAAGGTTCTAATCATGTAATCATCTTTACTAACAACTCTACCTTGCGCGTTAAAGTGTGCTAATGCATTATTTCGAACTTCTTCAGCTGATTCTGCCCCTCTACCCCCCTGTGAGGGTGTTGGATTTGTAGCAGCAACAGATGTTCTAATATTATTAAACATGGTTGGATCTAAACCTGATCCTTCACTTATAAAACTTATGTCCTCTATATCAGTTATATCCCCTGACGCTACATTATCCTTTACTCCTAAACCTACAACGTATTCAACTGTAAGTGTTGTACCTGCAGGGGCTTGTCCGTATGTCTTTGTAAACAAGAAGTTAGATGGATCAATAAATGTATGGCTTTGCGGTGTAGCTGTAGGTAGTGCTGAACCTGCACTTATTGGATTTGGAACTATCTCTTCATCTGGACCATTATGGGTACCTGACCCGAATTCTAGCACTGTTCTACCCTCAGCGTTAACGCGTGTTATAAACCGTTTAGATGTTTTTGTAAGCCTTAACATGTAAGGTGTTTCTTTATTATACTCGTGCAATAATGGTTCAACATATTGGTTATTTTGCACACCTTTAAATACTACATCTTGAGCTAAGTATGGTACCTCGTGCCATGTATTACCATCTGAATCTGTAACCTTTATCACGTTTATAATATTTGTTCTTGAGAGAGTTAGTTGTAAGTATGGTTGAATTGCTCCTATATTAAATGTCTGCTTTAATGATGTACCTGATTCAAAACCTACTCGCTTACGTAATAAATAATATGTAGGTTCACCTGTTGTACCATCTGTAGAGAATACAGATACCTCTGTTGGGTTTGCTGATCCAGATATTGAAAAATCAATAGGTAGTTCATTACGGAATACAGCATCTTTTGTTGCTTTAACTCGCATTCCACCTTTAATAGCAAGTGCGTACCTCCAGTCTGGAGCGTTAGTCTCACCAATACCAATTGCAGGCACTGTGTGGAATATATCTATATCAACTTGTGCAGCTATAGCTTGTCTGGGTTTATAACCTAGTGTCTGTGCTAATGATATAATATTTTTTCGTTCTGTTGCATATGGTAGGAGTGTTTCTTTAAACTGTTTATCGAGGTAAAAGCTTAATAAATCTCCAACATACGATGTAGCTTCAATAAACATCATGCCTGGGGAGGCTTCGTTAAAATCATTGAAGGTTGTTGGGTAATACGTTTTTGCAAAATCTATTAAATTTTTACGTATAGTTGGAAAGTCCTTTCCAGTATATTTTATATCTTTTGATATCTTTTCGTTTATTGATGCCATAGTATTCTTAATTAGCTCCTACTGAAACTCCACCACTGGAGTTAAAGTTAAATGTTACTGTTGTAAATTTACTTATATCCTGTGTTACAGAAAATGTTATTGCGACATGAATTATGTATTGTTCAATATTTTCAATAGTTCGATCAACGTTTACTGACTCTACTGCTACATACGGTAACCAAAATTTAATAGCTTCTAGCAGATTATCACGGATGTCATCTGCGAGATTTCGCGTATTTTGCCTAAATAAGAATCGCCTTAAATCTGTACCAAACTCAGGTTGCATAAATCTCTCACCTTTATGAGTTAGTAGTAAATTAATTACATTTGTTCTTGCTTGATCTAGAGTGGTATAATTTAACTTAAAATTAGATCGCCCAGGACCGAATGGTAGGGCTATACCTAATGCTACATCATCTCTACCAAATAAATTTGCCATTTAATTTTTCTTAAACTTTTTTACTAATTCACTATAATCCCTAGTTAATGCTTTTGCTACTGCATCATCTACCTGAATACCTTGATTTGTCATTCCGCGAGTATCTACATTAGGTACCATCTCACTTAATGAGGGTGCACCTGTTGATGTATTATCACCATACCCCATTTTTGAAGCTAAAGATTTCCTATCAAACGTCTGTGCGTTATTTGAGGTAAAAGAACCACCTCCCATAGTCTCGTAATCTATAGCATCAGATGCACTGCCACGAATCTCACCAGCTGTCTCATTAAGAATATCGTTTAACATTTTATTCTTTGTGAATTGCTGCGATTTCTTTGGTGCTCTAGCTCTACGCTCTATACCATCCTGTAACCCTAGTGCGTGCCGTAACCCTGATTTAGCTGCTTTCTTTGTGACTTTTTGCTTTGTCTGTTCATTAAGTGCGATCCGAACTTCTTTACGAACCTCTTCACGAACAATTTTTCTTATAACTTCTGCTATTTTGTTTGTTGTTGACATGTCTCTCCTCTAAATATAATGCATCATATATAAATATGATTATTTCTAACTTATTGACTAAAATACCCTACACAACTCCCATCCACGGGATAGGTGGTCCAGGTATGGGTCCAGATGGTGATGCTATTAAACCTAAATATACACCACTAATCGTCATCATATGAGCCATAAATCCTTGAGCTAGTAGTGGTGCTATAGCAGCAGGGCTCTGAGAATTAAATGCTGCTTGTATTGCTAATGCTAAAGGCATCATACCTGGTGTACCTGGCTGTATTTGTTGAACCCCTGGTGAAGGTATTATATCTGGTGGATGTGGTGGTACAGGTGCGTATTGAGCAGCTGCCCATGATGCAACTACCCCTTGTGCAGCTAATATATAAGGTGGTAATCCCATTGGTTTATCAGAAAGGGATGCGGCTTGCATTGCAAAACATGCAGTGAATCCTGCATCTACTTGAGCTGCTACAAATCCAGCTAACTTTATATTACCATATGGAAAAACTCCAGCTGTCATTACTGCAGCTTGATATGTAGACGCAATCATAGCTGCTGTTTTTGCTCCATTAGAAGCTGTTGTCCCGTTTTCCGCATTTGCGTTAAACCATGAGGTCATGGGTGCTATAAATGCTGGCCATACTGCTGGCATATTACTTTTCTCCTATGGTTGTACAAATACCGTTCCACTGTACTGCTGTGGTATACTTGCTTTTAATGTTGCTATATCTGTTTGTGCGGTTATATAATCTGTTAGAGCTGGAGGTAATGGTGGTCCTGTTGGTCCTACAGGTGTTGGATGTAACTCTCCCTGTAAAGCTGTTAGTATTGCGTCAATAATATCACATAACGTTGCTTTCCAGGTATCATCCTCATCCCCTAATACAAGTGGGTGCCCCTTAGTACTACCAACTGTCGGAGCTCCACCTTCTGCTGAATCCTGCTCAACCCCTAAATAGATTAATGGGCACTCTAATTCAAATTTTTCTGTAGCGTTAAGGTATACTGAAGGAGTATCAACTAGTAATTCACTTCCTGCATCTAATGTTAAATCCGTTTCAGTAGTAAGGCCTATTCCACCTCCCCCGAATATATATGTTCCAGCCTCACGACTATTAAAAATTAACCTGTTTGCTGTTAGTAGTATCTGCCCTTGACGTTCACCTTCTGTATCAATTAAATCATCTGATGTAGGGGCTGTTAAATCTTCTCCTACTGTGTTTGCGCCTGCTTCAAATGATAATGCGTCATATTTTGTTGATCCAAGGGTGAGAGGTATAGTCTGACCTTTTGTCATCCAGATAGAACCTGCTTCTTTATCCGGGTGCTCTATTATGTGCTCACCACCATCAGCTAAATCCTGATCTTGACCGTTTCGTATTATTAATATAGGTTCAGCTGGATCGTCCGTTGAAGGATCAGACCATATGTTTGCTGGCTCACCTTTTACTGCTGATCCAAATCGTAGAGAGTTACCGAATCTACCTTCAAGGGTAAAGTCTCCTTCATATGGCTGTACCGGTCGTATACGTGGCTGCTCTTTAAATGTATCACCTAATTCAATATCCTCCTCATCACCAGCTATATTAGGGTTACCAAATCCAATTTCTTTATATGCTTCAATCTTGTCTTTATTTGCTGAATCTTCTTCTGGTGATGCGATACTTATGAATGGTAAAGCGTTATGGTGTATTGATCCCCATATATTAAGTATATCATGATAATATAACTGATCTTGATCTAAATTACCTTGTGACTGCTTGCTGATATATGTTGATACTAAAACTACTTCATGCTTTAATGGGTACTGCTTAATATTTCGTGTTAATGATACAGCCCACGGCAGCTCCTCTACGCTCTCAATATCTCGATCTGAATGCACTCTTCGAACCTTTATCATACCTATCTGCTCTTCTGGATCAGGCATATCTGCATTCCAGTACTCATGAGTGTCATTTAACATGATATCAACAACCTCAGCTGGTTCAATTGATACTGCAGTCTCATCGCGGTTTAACTTATTCGCGATATCAGCTATTGCAACCGGCTTTTGTGGTCCTACGTTATCGTTACGCTTCCGTACGTTTTTTATTCGTTTGTATCTGGCCATTAGTTATATCCTTTACTTGTTCATCGAGCTTATTATTGGTAGTATCAAGAGCGTCTAAATCAGCCATCAGCTGTTGCTTTTCCTCTTCTGAGATGCCGAACTCACTATCACCATTCGCATTACTACCAATCAAGCGCTGTACTACTGCTAATAATTTTGCAAGCTGGTCGTCATTCTTTACACCAACCTCTAGATAATCCTTAATTAATGGTACTATAATAGTTGCATCACCTATATTTGTTACAAACGGCTTTAACTCAGATATTAGTAAAGTTATTTGTGATTCTTTCTTTTTCGATGCACCATACAAATCCTTCGCAATATCAGAGAAGCTCTTACCTTTAAATATTTCAGTATCTTTATCCATATATAATAATTAGAAATATTTAGAATTTTGATGGTTAGTATTCAAGCTTCCTGATCTATTTGTTGCTTGCTGGTACTGCTCCCATTTCTCCCTATAGATACGTCGCATTATATTAACTACTTTTGTAATATACTGTGTCTTTACATCTGCCATCTCTCGTATCAATATATATAAAGCTTTCTTGTTATATATCTCGAGGTTATCTCGACGCCTGAATATCTCTACAATTGCTGCTGCTACACGTATATCCTTTTTCCGAACAAATAACTCAGTTAAATTATCATCCCAATACACTACCATATAATCAGTAAAGTCTTTTTGTGCTTCTATTAAATCAGTTCGTGCTGTCTCATTCGTGATATTACGTCCTAAATCAACAGCTTCTAGTGTTGTGCGCTGCTTCATTTTTTTATAATTCTCATTATTATTATAAATGAGATAATTTTTTGCTACAATACTAAAATATGAATACGCTTTAGAACCTTTTGTGGGATCAAATTTATCTATCTTTTCAATCAAGTAAGCAACTACCTCTGCTTGAACATCAACATAAGGGTCGTCAAAGCAGTAGAATTTAAAGGTATGAATTATATTTTCAGTAAGCTTCATAAATGGTTTGTGAATATGCTGACTGTATACTTTATTCCTTAAGTGTAGGCTAGGTTCGTTGTTATATGCTACTATTGCGTTTTCATTCTCTTCGAAGAAATACCCTCTACGTTTTTTTTGCTTAGTTGCTTTCCGTTCTGCTTCGAACTGGTCATGCCATTCATAAAATTGTTGTACCGGTGATAAGCTTGAGCTTGCTTGTAATAGCATCATTTATTCTCTCCGAGCGTGTTAATTTGATTTATAATTCTTTTTAATTCTTTAAAAAAGTATCCAACCTCATCGTCTGATTCGAATGAGCCTTTACTATCAATTTTCTTAATTTCCTGATTCATCTCTGTAATAGTTTTTGAAAAATGACTAACCCATGTTTCTAAGTTATTAATATATTCTTCACTCTGTTCATACTTTTTTAATAAGTTGTAATTTGCGTACATTGATCCCACTAATGCGAGGGTTACTAATATAATTGCTATTATCATTTGAATAACTCGTCAAAAAGTTTACTAGTATCTGCACCTGTATTCAATTGTGATGCTGGGCTTGGCGTTTTTTCAGGCTTAGGTGATGCTTTAGGCTTTGTAGCTACATGCTCCATCATCTTGGCTTTAGGTGTATTGGTTAAGGTGCGAACATTTTGTAAACCATTCTCTCCATACTTCCATCGCTCCCACTCTACTCGGGAAGCCATCATATCAGCTTGATGTAATATTAAGGGTAAATTTGAACGTAATCTAGAGTCAGGATTAAAGCTGACTAGGTATGGTTTATTTGCCTCTTCATACATACCATCATGTATTCGTATACCCAAGAATTCATTCCAAGAATATTTAATACCGAAATGCTGTAATAGGAATAAACTTCTATCTGGTACTAAACCAAATTCAGTTTTAGGATTAACCGTATATAAAGCTCCTTGATTCTTTCTATGCCATTCAGATTCATTAGGTACGTAAGTATCATTATCTAAATCACCTACTTTACCAAGATCGTGATTAAGTGCGGCAAACATTAGCTCTTCAACAGAATAATTATCTGTATGGGCTCCTTGCATCATCCATGAGTTATATAAATCAAAAGCGCAATCCATAACACGTAAAACGTGGTCTACATATCCGCCTGGAAAGCAGTTATGGTAATGCTCTCTAGAGCTTGCTGGTGCAAACATCATTCTATCTTCAAAATGTTTATACATTTCAAGTAGTTTATCTTTACGCTCACCGCTAAATTGATGTTCAATTCTACCTAGTAAATCGTTCCAGTTGTCAATAATTTGTGCTTCGTTTAATTTCATATATTTGTTTATTAATGTATTATTCCATCTATAACACCCAACTTTTGAGCATCTTTAGCAGATAGGTATAAGTCGGTCTTTGTTTGCTCTGACCAGAACTTTTTATCTTTTATGGTTTTCTCACCTAGAATAGCGTTTGCCATATCTTCAAGATGAGCGTTATATTTATGTGCTGCTTTTAAGTCTGACGTCTTACCTGCTAGCATAGAGGATCCTTCATGGATCATAACTGTAGATCTCTTGCTTGCTAACCTTTTACCCGTTCCACTAGCTAATATCATTGCTGCTGCTGAGAATGCTTTACCTCTACATATAGTGTTCACTTTAATATTACTATTTTTATCTAAACTCTCAATATAATCAATAATACCGAACATCTCATATACATCACCACCAATTGAATCTATAATTACATTGATTGGTGTGATATCCTCCTCTTCGCGATTTCTTAATATAGCACGACAGCGAAGCATAAAATCATATAGTGCAAAATCTTCTATCTCTCCTACCACGTATACGATACTATCTTCAATATCAACTGCAAATTCTATTTCTTTATATATATGCTTTTTCTCTAGATCATCACTATAGTATACTTCTTCGTTCTCAGTTGAATTTACTGCTGAATTCACTTGCTCGTCTTCACTTGACTCCTCAACATATGAACCATATATATTTTTCGACATAACTACCCTTTTATTATTTTTTTATCCACATTACTAGATCTATCTGTATGTGATGTATTATCAAATGCATTATCTACACTGCTACCGCTATAACCTAAAGCGCAAGCTAATCGCTTACAGATTATTTTAAATGCATGTATATCTAAATTCTCAGTTACATCCATCTCTATTTTTTGCGCTTCAGTAGAGTATGTACCTCGAGTATAAATTATCTTATCCATATATACAATATACGAAAAATAAATTAAGAAACAAACTTATTTGAATATTAATTTAATTTTCTATTAATTTTTCTGATCTGAATTTCGAGGGACTTTATATCCTTCTTTAGTGTAGCTTTTTTTAGTTGCTTTTTCAGCTTAAAGATTTCAGCCATTAACTCTCTGTTCTGAGACTCTTTCTTCTTTTTAGTTAACCGCTTTTTTTGCTTCTTAGGTTTTACCACTGTGGGTTTTAAAGTACCCTTTAATTCAACCTGCTCTTTACCTTTAATATAAACTGTACCATCTGTATCAACAAACTCGTTCATCCATTGCCAACCTTTAGGTCGCCCTGTTGGCTTATACCTCGGTGTGAAAGTAGGTGGTTCTGTAACTTTGTTTACACACTTGTAGCAAAGGGTTGCGGTAGTTTGTAGGTTAACCTCTACCCACTCTACACAATATATTCCTCTCCACCATCGCCCATCTGAGATACTGTTTTGACAAATCATGTAATGTTTGTTATCCTCAGTATAGCTTTTATAAGTTTGTTTTGCGTGTCGTGTCATATAATTAAATATACGAAAAAAAAATTAGTTAACCAACTATCCTTTATATGGGTTTGGATTATGTGGCCTCTTAACGACTTTAACCACTCGCTTGCGACGTCTTTTATCTGTATCACTTAGTGTTTTTTTTACTGGTTCATCCACTATACCTGGTGTACCGTGGTATAATT
>TARA_R110000744_G_scaffold175976_1_pt1 | contig 32279 bp, 31 predicted proteins | sample TARA_R110000744 | Tara Oceans TARA_R110000744 (sample SAMEA4398083) | marine metagenome | biome: Polar Biome; feature: [DCM] deep chlorophyll maximum layer (ENVO:01000326); material: water (ENVO:00002006), including particulate matter (ENVO:01000060) such as... | depth 36 m | reverse complement strand
ATTAAAATGAAGACAAAATCTCCTTTTCTAAATAGTGTTGTCGAGTGTATGTATAGTCGCCATTATGCAAAAAAATCTATTGAGACTTACATTGGTTGGATATATACACTTTCATACTAAATTTTCTCACTCGAACACGTGTATCTCATTATTTATGGCGAACCACACTTCGATACTACGCTTTGATTAACGGCTAATACCTTCATTTCATAAATCTGCAATATTTGTGAAACCCGATTGTCATATAGAACCATTAAAATTTTGCCAAGTGATTAAGCTGTTGACGTTTTGTTTAAGCTTTTGTTTAGACAATACCGCACTTAATAATTTTCGCTTCTATAAGGTTTTATGGACAATGAAACAAAATATTTTACCTCAATGTATGCAACTTGCTTTGATCGCAGCAGCGATGGCAATGCCTGCATTAGCACAAGAAAACCAGTTAACTGATGTGGTTGCTGCAGGACAAAAAATTAATCAGTCTGCTAATAAATCTCAACAAAAAGTTGATGTCATTAATAACAGCATTTTAACGAAACTTCAGCAGTTTAAAACGGTTAACAAAGAGCTTGATGGCTTAAATGTTTACAACAAACAAATGAATAAACAAATTGAAAATCAGCTAGCCGAATTATCTCAGCTCGATATTTCAATGGCACAAGTCAGTATTATTGAACGTCAAATATCGCCTTTGATGGCCCGCATGATCAGCACGCTTGAAGAGTTTGTTACTTTAGATATGCCATTTCTTCCCTCTGAACGCAGTCAGCGTTTAACGGGTTTAAAAACTATGCTCGAACGTGCGGATATTGCGGTATCTGAAAAATTTCGTCGTGTGCTAGAAGCCTACCAAGTCGAAGTTGATTATGGTCGTACGATTGAAGCCTATACCGGTTTATTGACCGTAGAGGGTGTCGAGCGCGATGTCGACTTTTTACGTATTGGCCGAGTAAGTTTTGTTTACCAAACACGTGACGGTGAAAAGTTAGGTATGTGGCAGCAATCATCTCAATCTTGGCAGCCATTGTCTGGTGAATACCGTTTACCGGTTAATAAAGCATTACGTATTGCACGTAAACAGCTTGCCCCTGATTTAATCATTGTGCCTGTTGCACAAAACTCAGCTGAATAAGGAAGGATAAACATGATGTCTTTCAATAATAAAACCTTTATCAAGCCGCTTTTACGCTCACCTTTACGTTCACCTCTACGTTCGATAGGCACTTTAGTCACTTTAGTTTTGAGCTCATTATTTGTTGTTAGCTCGGTTTGCGCACAACAAGCCAGTAACTTAGATGAATTATTGTCGCGCTTAGAAACAGGGCAAATAGCCCAAACCAAGCAAAACCAAGCGAGAGAGCAAGAGTTTACTTTAAAAGTAAACGAGCAAGGGCGCTTACTTAATCAAGCAAAATCTGCTCGTGATCAAGCGATTAACACCAGTACAAGCTTAGAAGCTAACTTTCAAGATAACGAAGTTAAGCTCGGCAATAAAACTGAGGCCTTAACGCGTCGCATGGGCGAATTAAAAGAGCTATTTGGTGTATTACAGCAAGTGGCTGGTGATACTAAAAGTAAGTTTCAAACCTCGGTTATTTCCGCTCAAATAGCTGGACGAGGTGAGTTTTTAGATGAACTAGCACAAAACATGGGTTCTTCTTCAAAGCTCGCATCAATTGAAGAAATTGAACGTTTGTGGTTTGAACTACAACGTGAAATGACCCAAAGCGGCAAAGTACATACTTTCACCCGTGATGTGGTGATGGCCAGTGGTGAGAAGCAGTTAACACAAGTAACACACGTGGGTGGCTTTAACCTTATTGCAAACGGTAAGTACTTAGAGTACATCGATGAAACGGGTTCAGTCGCTGAACTTATTCGTCAACCATCAGGTCGTTACCTCGACAGTGCCGCTGCATTAAGTTCAACGCCTGATCAAGCCGTACCTTTTGCTTTAGACCCAACTGGTGGTTCAATTTTGAGCTTACTTGTACAAGCACCTGATACGCAAGAGCGTATTGAACAAGGTGGCCCTGTTGGTTATGTGATTTTAGCGATAGGCTTAGTTGGTTTACTGATTGCTATTGAGCGCTTTATTACCTTGTTTTTAATTGCTGGCAGAGTGAATCGCCAGTTAAAAAGTGATAAGGCAAACAGTGACAATCCATTAGGTCGGGTGATGTTGGTGAAAGAGCAAAACCCTAAAGCTGATACGGAAACATTAGAGCTAAGGTTATCGGAATCGATTTTACGGGAAGTACCTAAGCTATCGAGCCGCTTAACGTTAATTAAAATCATTTCTGTGGTCGCTCCTTTAATCGGTTTACTCGGTACCGTTACCGGCATGATCAACACCTTCCAAGCGATTACCTTGTTTGGTACTGGTGACCCTAAATTGATGGCTGGCGGTATTTCACAAGCCTTGGTTACCACTGTTTTAGGCTTAGTTGTCGCGATACCTATGGTATTTATCTTTACGTTATTGCATACCCGCAGCCGCTCAATCATCAATCTACTTCAGCAACAAAGCGCTGGTATAATTGCTGAGAGGGCTGAGAGGGCCGAGAGAACCGAGTGGACGGAGCGCAATGAGCAAGGAGCATAAACCATGATTTGGTTTATCGAATTAATGAATACCATTGGCGAGTTTATGGATACCGGTGGTCAGGTGCTCACCGTTATTGCTGTTGTTATTGCTGTGATGTGGTTGCTGATATTTGAACGCTTAATTTTTGTTTTTTGGGGTTATCGCCGTATTAAAAAACAACTTAAGCACCATTGGCAAAGCCGCAGCGAACAGCATTCGTGGCATGCCGAGCAAATTCGCTTAGCTTTAGTGGCTCGTGGTAGCGCCATGCTAAGCACGAATTTACCTTTGATTCAAAGCTTGGTCGTGTTGTGTCCGCTGTTAGGTTTGCTCGGTACCGTAACGGGCATGATTGAAGTGTTTGATGTGATGGCAATTTCTGGCAGTGGTAATGCGCGCTCAATGGCTTCAGGTGTTTCGCGAGCAACGATACCGACCATGGCGGGTATGGTTGGCTCATTATCTGGGGTGTTCGCGGCGACATGGTTACAACGCCATGCTAAGCGTGAAACCGAATTGCTTGAAGATGCGATGGAAGTCGACCACTAACCCTGGTCGATTAGCCTAATAAACTGTGCTCGATTAATCCAGTAGATTGGGTATCGACGTTACAGCAAAGCTATCTTAATAAAAATTGATAAGAATTAATAAGAGGACAGGTTATGCGTTCGCAATTAAATAAAATGCTCCAAGAGCAAGAAGAAAGTGAAGAGATAAACATGACACCGATGTTGGATGTGGTTTTTATCTTGTTGATATTTTTTATCGTCACAGCGTCATTTGTTAAAGAGTCTGGTATTGAAGTTAATCGACCAGAAGCGGCAACGGCAGTAAAAAAAGAGCGAGCGAATATTTTAGTCGCTATTAGTGACAAAGGTGAAATTTGGATCAATAAACGCCGTATCGATGTGCGAGCGGTACAAGCTAACATCGAGCGTTTAAAGGCTGAAAACCCACAAGGTACTGTGGTTATTCAAGCGGATAAAAAAGCCACCACCGATATATTGATTAAAGTGATGGACTCTGCCCGAGCTGCGGGCGTTTACGATGTGTCTATTGCGGCGCAAGAGGCTTAGTGATGGCAGATTTAAGCATGTCTAACGCAAGTAATACAAACAATGTTAGCGATTCGCGAACACCTTCCGTGTTTTTACAAACCGCTAGCCGATATCTTTTGGGATTAGTGCTAGCGGTGGTAACAACGATTGGTTTGTTATGGGGCATGCAGGCTTTGATTGCTGGCGGTAGTGAAGTGATGTCAGAGCCGCCTCGGGGCAATGTACTCGACTTTATTCGCTTAAAGAAAGAACAGCAAACGGTGAAGAAAGAGCGAAAGCCGCAAAAGCCCGCTAAACCGAAAACACCACCACCGCCAATGGTACAGCCACAAATGGCGCAAGCTAACCCGAATGCTCAAGAGATCAGTAGTAGCTTCTCAGCTGATATTGCACTTGATGCTGGCTTAAGTGGTGGGCTTAGTCTTGAAAGCGGTGACGGAGATTATTTACCAATAGTAAAAGTAGCGCCTATCTACCCACGTCGAGCTCAATCTCGTGGTATTGAAGGCTTTGTTATTGTTGAATTTACCGTGACTAAAACCGGTGCGGTTCGTGATGCCGTGGTGGTAAATGCTGAGCCTGAGAGTATTTTTGATCGCGCGGCGTTAGATGCAGTACTGAAATTTAAATATAAACCTCGTGTTGTTGATGGCGTAGCGATGGCAGTTGCTGGCGTGCAAAATAAAATATCTTTTGCCATTGATGGTTAATATCTCATTGCAGCTTATGGCAATAATGAACTTGAAAAAAGAGGAGAGCAGAGCATGTTAATGAAAAAAATAGCGGTAACCTTATTAGGTGCAGGTTTTTTGTATAGCCTGGCAGGTATTAACCTAGCTTACGGACAAGTAACTGATAACTTGAAAAGTAACTCGGCAGACGTGTCTAAAGATAACTCAGCGAGCAGTAAAACGGTAAAGCTAACTAAAAAGCGCACGGCTAAAAAAGTGCCGGCGATGCGAAATCGTGTCTATAGCCAATTAGCACGAGCGCAGAAGTTAGCCGATGAAGGGGTTAAAATTGCCGGTTTTGACGTACTCGATGAAGTAAAAGACAGAATTGATAGCTTAAATAGTTATGAGCGTGCCATGTTGTGGAATTTCTATGCCTTTATGTATTATGGCAATGAAGATATCGATTCTGCTATCGAACATTTTGAATTGGTGATAAAAGAAGACGCTATTCCTGACTCTTTATATTTATCAACAGTTTACTCTTTAGCTCAGCTATCGATGCAACAACAAAATTATCCGCAAGCCTTAGCATATTTACAACAATGGCAAAACAATAACACCAAGGCGTTAACAACGTCGCAGCATATGATGTTTGCCCAAATTTACTACCAAGATAAACAATTTGAAAAAGTGATCACCGAAGTTGAGCAAGCGATTAGCTTGGCGCAACAAAGTAATACTACTGTCAAAGAAAATTGGCTGATTTTACAACGCGCTAGTTATTATGAGCTTAAACAACCAGCGCAAGTGATCAAGGTCATTGAGCAACTCGTGCGACTTTACGATAAACCGGAATACTGGTTGCAATTAGCGGGTATGTACGGCGAAGTTGGCCAAGAAGATAAGCAGTTAGCAGTGATGGAAGCTTCATGGCAAGCAGGGCATATAACTAAGGGGAGTGACGTGATGACATTGGCGCAATTATATCGTTTTCACCAAGTACCTTTTAAAGCCGCCATATTGTTAGAGCAAGCTATTGCCAAAGGGACTATTGTCGCGAGTGAAAAAAGTCTAGAAGCACTAGCGCAAGCTTATGTTGCCGCTAAAGAAGACGAAAAAGCATTGCCGGTACTTATTAAAGCGGCAGAAATCGCTGATACGGGGAAGTTTGATGTTCAACTTGCTCAAGCCTATTTAAATTTAGAACGTTGGCAAGATGCGATAGCATCAGCGAATAATGCCTTGTTACGCGGCGGCATCAGCAGAGAAGGTGATATGTACTTAGTGATAGGTATGGCGAAATTTAATCTACAAGCTTTTGATGAGTCTTTAATTGCCTTTACGCAAGCGCAAAAAATTCCCAAATCAGCAAAAACCGCTAAACAATGGTTTCATTATGTTGAACGAGAGCAAGGTCAGCGTGAACGCTTAGCGATGTTAAATTAAAATAGATTAGCGTTTACTGCCCAGTGCTCGACTTATCGCACTATTTATAGCTATTTTTATAAGCAATATTGTTGCTAATAAAACCGGTAATAAACCTGACAATAAAATAGCGAATCAAACAGGCAACAAAACAGGTAATAAAAAGGCTTAGCTGATCACTCAACTAAGCCTTATTTGTTTTCGGTAGGATATCAACAAAGTAAGTCTTACTTATTACCACCAACAGAAACTTCTAAATCTTTTAAAATACCGTCATGTATATTGTAAACAAAGGCATGTACGGTAATCTTTTGACCCGCATCCCAAGCTTTTTTCAATATCGTTGTGTTACAAATGTTGGCAACTTGTTCGATAACATTTAACTCGCACAGTAAATTTAAGCGTTCAGTATCATCTTCAACCGCATTTAAACGCGCTTTATGGAAACGATATACGTCTTTAATATGGTGTAACCAGTTATCGATTAGACCGTGGCTTTGATCATCTAACGAGGCAATAACGCCACCGCAGCCATAATGACCGCAAACAATGATATGTTTTACTTTTAAAACATCAACAGCATATTGGATAACAGACAGGCAATTTAGATCGGTATGAACCACTAAGTTAGCAATATTTCTGTGGACGAAAACTTCACCCGGCTGCATGCCGAGTAATTCATTCGCGGGCACACGTGAATCAGAGCAGCCTATCCACAAATATTCTGGATTTTGTTGTTCAGATAAATGCTTGAAAAAATTAGGCTCTTCTTGCTTTATTTTTTCAGCCCACAGCTGATTATTGTCAAATAAATGTTGTATTGAACTCATGAGGGGAACAACTAAGGAAAATATACCGTGATTCTAGGTTGTTATGCTAACAAGTAAAGCAAAAACTGGTCTTATATCTCAGCTCCCTGCGGGCAAGCCGATAACGAGTTATCTGTGGCGTTATTGATTTCGATAATAGAATAACTATTCTCGGCTCTGGCATCCTGCTTTGCCCTACCTTCACCATCCATGGTTTCGTCTTCAATCAATGGCTTGGTGCTAACCTGTTATCGGCTTGCTGAAATCTGCATTTTGAAGTGGATCGGGTATACTAGCGTTATCAAAAAAGAATTGGAGAATAGTATGGCTTCAGCCTGTGCTCGTCATATTTTAGTTAAAAGCGAAAAGCTGGCGCAAGAACTAAAAGCTAAAATTGCTAAAGGTGCTGATTTTGGGCAGTTAGCAAAGAAAAATTCGACTTGCCCGTCAGGGAAAAAAGGCGGTGACTTAGGAGAATTTAAACCTGGTCAAATGGTTAAAGCTTTCGATGATGTGGTGTTTAAAAAATCAATATTAACTGTCCATGGTCCGATCAAGACCAAATTTGGTTATCATTTGATTGAAACCATTTATCGTAATTAATTTTTCTCAGCTTTTATCGCTATTCTTGTTCTTTATCCTTTTTAAGTTGTTCAGCTTTTCGCTGAGCAACTTTCTCTTGTTGTGCTTTTGATAGCTCAAACTTACTAGCCGATTGCTTTATTAATAAGATACCTGCGATAACTGAACCTACGGCAATAATAATGATTAAAACAGTGGTGAAAGTCATATTTTTATCCTGATAATGTTGCGTATAAATGAATAATTTTTTTAGCGTTGATTATTTTTTATTCTGAATATTAAAAACAGATAGTAAAATAACACAATAGCATGTAATTTATTTGTAAACTTAGTAGGATTATTATGCAGTTAATGATACTAACCCTATTGATTATAACAATAACTATAATTTAGTGATAATTGCTTTTTATGTGCTGCTTGTTACCTGCATGAAGTTCGACTGTTGCTTAGTATTTGGAATAAATAATGTTAAATCGACTCAGTATTAAATTATTAGCCCCCACTTTTTTCGTTGGAATATTTAGCATTATGGCAATAACGCTACTTGTCGACAGTGTGAGTAAATTCACAGTGCTGATATTAGTCTCTGTTATGGTGATTGTCCAAGCGATAATAGGTTATTTATATACTGAGAAAAAACTTACTCAGCGTCTGGTGATGTTGCAACAGTTTATTAATCAGGTTGCCAGTGTTGATGAAGCACCTAGCAAGCTGGCGAAAGATAATAATCAAGACGATTTAGCAAAAGTAACCAATGATTTATCAACATTTATTGCTAATTTAGCCGATGTTATTCGGGAGATACGTGCTGAATCGGAAACATTAAAGCAAGGCTCTGCGTCGTTAACCATACAGATGAATGATTCAGTTGCTGCAGTTGATGAATCTGCTAATCAAATTGAACAAATGGCCAACTCAATTGACCAAGTCGCTTTAACATCAGCGACACTTTCAGACAGTGCAATGCAAGTCAGTGAAACAACCAGTCAGGTTTTAGCTATTTTAGCGCAAGGAACCAGTGCTTCAAATACCAGTCAACATACGGTTGAAAGCTTTGCTGATGAAGTTACGGTCATGGCTGCAGGTTTGGCACAATTACAAGCAGAATGTTCACGAATTGGCACAGTGCTAGAGGTTATTCGTGGTATTGCCGATCAAACCAACTTATTGGCGCTAAACGCGGCGATTGAAGCTGCACGAGCCGGTGAGCAAGGCCGAGGTTTTGCGGTTGTTGCTGATGAAGTCCGGGCGTTGGCCCATCGTACACAAGAATCGACAGTTGAAATTCACTCAATGGTTGAAGGATTACAAGAAAAGTCGACTAACGCGGTTAACGCCATTAGCAGAGGGCAAAGCTTATCTCAAGAGAGCTTAACTCATTCAGAGCAAGTGGTCGATGCACTTCAACAAATTGGTAAAGTATTTTCTGAAGTTGATACATTAACCTCGCAAATTGCCCAAGGAACGAGTGAGCAACAACAATCAACAGCATCGATAAACGATAACATGTCTATAGTGGTGAAACTAAGCCGAGATCTTAACAGCAGCTTGTTGTCAGTCGCAGAGTTGGCAGAATTACAACAACAAACGGCAGTGGACGTTGATACAACATTAAATCGCGTTTGTGTTTAATGGTTTATTATTTTTAGGTGAATATCGCTGATTTTTATATCGAGGAAATCAACGATAATATTCAGGATACTGTAGCTTAAACTCATTGATAATCTTCTTAAATTCACCACTCTCATACATAGCTTTTGATAACTCGGCAAACTTAGGCTCGAGATGGGCGACTTTAGATTTTTTTGATAGACCTGTAAACAGCAAAGAAGCATGATCTAACTTCACGACTACCTCTTCAATCCTATGAACTTCATCGTTTATATTTTTAATTTTGTCTAAATAAAGAAAGTCAGTTGAAATAAACACATCGACTTTACCCGCGACTAACACCCGAATGGCAGCGTCGAGATCACTGACATAAACCTTTTCTAAATAATCATCAGGGGCATTATCAAATTGCTTAAACTGCTTAATGTCTCTGAGTACCGCTACTTTTAAACCTTTCAGATCTGAGAAAGTACTAATGTTTTTAAGCTTGCGATTATTAACGTAAAATAATTTTTCATTCAATGAACCATAAGCAAAGAGGTGGGCAAATTTTCGTCGTTCTGGCGCATCTAATAAACCAGACATGAGATCGACCTTACCCGCTTCTAACATGGCCAAACAACGCCAAAAAGTATTGTTTTCTGTAAAGCGAATAGTAAAGCCTAGTTTTTCAAAAAAATAACGGGTGACGGCAATGTTTTCGCCCATAGGATTTTGGTTGGAAGATATAACTTGATATGGGGGGTAATGAGAAACACACATAGTCAGTTGTTTATTCTCATTGTTATCTATGCTTTCTGCTTGTGCTAAGCACGAGATAATGAGCAGGCTTAAGATGAGTACTTTTAACAATAGCGCACCTGAGATAGCGATAAATAATGAGTCTATCTAGCCTAAGATAATTTACCAGGCAAGTAAACACAATAAATAATATGTTATAAAGCTGTCACTGTACAGACGGTGATGTCTGTTATAATTTTAAGGTCAGAGTTTTAAGGTCAGAGTTTTAAGGTCAAAATTTTAAGTTTGAATTATAGCAAGTGTATTTAGCTACATGTCAAGAATACACTTGCTATGACTTAAAGGTGATAAAATATCGTTTATTGAGTGGCTAGCCTTGTTGGTAATATTGTCGACTTCCATCCGTTTGCTGACATAAATCGCTTAAAGCATTCAAACTGCGTGTAGTCATGCGGTGCACAACATCTGCATCAAGCTTGATAATCTGTTGATGTTTTACCGCCGGTAATATTGGCCACTTCTGCCAAGTATATCCTTCTTTATCAGCTTGATTTTCAGATAAAGGCTGAATAATAATTTCGGCATGAGTTTGTAATATTTGTTCAATATTGACTTGCGGATATCTAGCATCAGATTGATAGAAGGGGTTACTAATGCTACAAATATCTAAAAATTGTTGTGGCCAGCTGCCTTTGGCAATGGTAGTTAATGGTCGAGACCATACTTCATAAAATCCGGTAAGTGGTTTTTTCTGCCCATATTGTTGTTTAATTTTTGCTAAGTCAGCTAGAAATTTACTTGCCACCTGTTCAGCTTGTTCGCTGTGGCCAGACAACTTCCCGAATAAACGTAGCTCTTTAGCAACATCATCAAAGGTATTTGGCTGAGAGTATACAACATTAAAACCAAGCTGTTTGATACGCGCTAAATCATCACTAGGGTTACCACTTTGCCAGGCAATAATAAGATCGGGCTGCAATTCAATGACCCGTTCAAGTTGAATACGTAAAGAATTACCTATTCTTGGTATCTCCTGTGCGGCGAGTGGGTAATTAGCATATTCGGTTGCAGCAATAATTTGCTCACCAGCACCGATATCAAAGAGCATTTCAACAATATGAGGCGCCAAGGCAATGATACGTGGTTTGTTTGGCGTGGTTTCTGTACTATTTTCTTGTGCGTTTACGCCAAAAGTTAAGCAGAGAAAAATCATAGCTAGAGAGTGAGTGAATTTCATTTAGATTCCATTTTTTAGAGTGTTCTTGGTTACCAATCAATACCTTTTTGCGCTTTTATACCATTATCAAAGGCATGTTTAAGTGGTTGTACTTCACTGACGGTATCGGCAAGTTCAATAATGCTACGATGACAAGCTCGGCCAGTAATAATGACATGTTGCATAGCAGGTCGATTGACGATGGCTTCAATCACTTCATCTAAATCTAGATATTTGTACGACAACATATAAGTTAACTCGTCAAGTAAAACTACGTTGATACTCTCATCTTTCAATAAGCGCTTGGCTTCTGCCCAAACTTTAGTTGCTGCTGCGATGTCTTTTGATTTATCTTGAGTATCCCAAGTAAAACCCGTTGCCATCACGTGAAATTCAACACCATTATTTTCCAGTAAATTACGCTCTCCACATTCCCAATCCCCTTTAATAAATTGCAAGGCCGCAGCAGTATAGCCATGACCAACTGCGCGGGTTAGCGTACCAAAACCTGATGTTGATTTACCTTTACCATTGCCGGTAATTACAATAAGTAAGCCACGCTCTTCTTGAGCTGAATTAATGCGTGCATCAACTTTGTCTTTAATACGTTGCATACGTTCTTGATGTTTTTGGTTTTTGTCTGCATTTGTTGTCATAATTTTTATCCTGTTTTACGGGTGCGATACATGATCGCTAAAAAGAAAATACTGCCGATGGCTGAAGTAATAATACCAATAGGAATTTCTACGGTACTGAGTGCACTACGGGCTAAAACGTCGACCCAAACTAAAAAACAGCCACCAACCAAGGCAGAGCCGACAATTAAAGGCATGGTGGTTACGCCGACAAGTTGTCGTACAATATGTGGGATCATTAAGCCAACAAAGCCAATACCGCCACAGTAAGCAACGATGGTGGCGGTGACTGCGGCACATAAAGCCAGTAAGATGATCCGTAATTTATCAACATTAACCCCGAGACTTGCCGCACTCTCGTCACCTAATAACAGTGCATCTATTTGTCGGTGAAAAGCAAAGATGGTAATTAATGTTAGTAATACCATGATACTAATCAAATAGAAGTGAAACATTTCGACACGGGTTAAACTACCCATAAGCCAAAAAATAACTCGATTGGTGGCAAAGGGATCACCTAGGTAAAGAATGAAATGGCTAATTGAACCAAGCATGAAAGATACCGCAACACCGGTTAGCAGTAAATGATTCATATTGCGAAGTAGGGTCGCGATACCAAAAACAATTATTACCGAAAATAAAGCGCCTAAAAATGCTGCTAATGGTAGCGCAAGCATTTGTTCTTCATTTAATACTAAGGTGGCGATGGTTGCCCCTAGGCCGGCGCCCGAAATAATACCAAATAAGTAAGGATCAGCAAGCGGGTTGCGGGTTACATTTTGTAAAATTGCGCCAGCACAAGCTAAGCCCATTCCTGCGACTAGACCGACTAAAACTCTGGGGATGCGTATTTGCCAAATCACCATATCATGCATGGGGGATGCACATTCATTAACCACACACTGAAATATATCGAGGCTGGTAATGGTCGCTGGACCAAAAGTAATTGACATCACTATAGAAAACAAAGTTAAGATGATCAGGCCAGAAAAAACCCAAGCATTTTTACCTTTAATAGTACGAAAAATGTTCACGAAAGCTTACCGATATTGTTACGGGATAAATTGGGTTTGTGGCTGAACGTTGCGTCAGGTGCAGGGTAAAAATAGACTCGCGGGATGCCACTATGTTGAGCGTCATCTCGATGGCAAGGTAAACCAAAAACACTTGTTAAGACATCAGGCGTTAGCACCTTATCAACGCTACTGTTACTGACTAAATCACCTTTATCTAAGAGTAGTAATCTATTGCAGTACTGTGCTGCAAGATTGAGATCATGTATGGTCATGATCACGGTAATATTTAAAGCCTTAATTAATTGTAATATTTGATGTTGATAGAATATGTCTAAATGATTAGTGGGTTCATCTAATACTAATATTTTGGCTTTCTGTACCAAAGCTTTAGCAATCAATACTCGTTGTTGTTCACCGCCAGATAAAGTATTGAAGAATTTATTTTTGCTCGTTGCTAAACCTACTTTGTCTAACGCTAGCAGAATTTCTTTTTTATCAACGTCGTTGTCACGAGCAAATAGCGCTTTATAGGGCAGTAAGCCCATTCTTACTACGTCATAAACTTTTAAATCGAATATAGGAGGTGATTTTTGTACCACTAAAGCAAAGGTTTGTGCTAATTCATGTGGTTTATATTGACGGATACTTTTATTTTTTAGCTTTATACACCCTTGCCAGTTTTTATACTGATTTAATAAACACTTAAGCAACGAAGTTTTACCTGCACCATTGGGTCCTATTATGCCAATAATATCGCCACGGTTAATATCAAAAGTAATGTTGTTCAGGATCACTTGTTTGTCAACTGTCCAAGATACTGCTTTAACACTGAGTAATTTTGACATCAAAAATAGCCTAATATTAACATCTGGCGAATATTGGATAATGTTCCTAAGTATGTTTTCATTGCTACCTAAACGTTAACGCAAAAGTTTGTCGGGGATAATGTTATTTATTCGGGTGCTGAAAATAGGATACGAAGGTCTTTTAGACAGTGTAACTCACGTGTATTCCCGCACGGTGTTAACATTATTAGTGTTATTACAAATTTTGATACTAGGTGTCCTGACTTATAACTTTGAATAATAAAGCTATTTACAGTTGCGGGTACAGTCACGGCCTTTAACCATGTTCCCTATAAATTAACCTAAAGTTGATCTATCATCATCAAATACTTGGTTAAAGATATCATACAATATGAAGCTGATTTTACGGTTAAGTATGCCGCTTTACAACGAAAATCGTCAAGCAACATGAAGGGCGGGTCAGGGCGGATAATAAAAAAGGAGCTAATGCTCCTTTTTTATATTTTAGTATTGCTTTTACAATCGTATTTTTAACGCTTACATTATTCGCGTTAAGTTATGATTAAAGCAAAAACTACCAGATTTTAACGCGTTTTTCAGGTGCAATATACATAGCGTCACCTTCTTTTACGTTAAAGGCACGATAAAATTCAGGCATATTAGACAATGACCCTAAAGCACGGAATTCACCGGGTGAATGCGGGTCAGTTGCTACACGGTTACGTAATGATTTTTCAACCATTTTGCCACGCCATACTTGCGCAAAGCCCATGAAGAAACGTTGATCGCCAGTTAAACCATCAATAACCGGAGCTTCTTTACCATTTAATGACGCTTTATAAGCTTTATAAGCGATAGTCACACCTGATAAGTCGCCGATGTTCTCACCTAATGTTAATGAACCATTGACGTTTAAGTCTTCAAATACCGCGTAGTTGTCGTATTGAGCTACTAAGTTATCAGCACGTACTTTAAAAGCGGCTAGATCTGCTTCAGTCCACCAATTACGCATGTTGCCGTCACCGTCATATTTACTACCTTGATCATCAAAACCATGACCCATTTCATGACCAATAACAGCGCCAATGCCACCGTAGTTTACTGCGTCATCGGCATTTAAGTTAAAAAATGGTGGTTGTAAAATAGCTGCTGGGAAAACAATCTCATTTTTTGTTGGGTTGTAATAAGCGTTAACGGTTTGCGGTGTCATACCCCATTCTTGTCTGTCGATTGGGCCACCAAGTTTAGCGACTTTTTTCTGGTGAGCAACTGTGCCTGAACGCATTTGGTTGCCAACTAAATCATCGTTTTTAATAACAAGGGCAGAGTAATCTTCCCATTTGTCAGGGTAACCAATTTTAGGATCAAAGCTGGCTAATTTGACATGTGCCGCTTTTTTTGTGGTATCTGACATCCATTCTAATTCGTTAATGCTTGCACCGTATGCACTGCGCAAGTTTTCAACTAATTGTGTCATACGTACTTTAGCTTCAGGTTTAAAGTGACGGCCTACATAAACTTTACCTATCACTTCACCTAGATTGCTATTAACGACTGCAACACCACGTTTCCACATTGGACGCTGTTCTTCACGGCCACTTAATTGCTTGGAATAAAAGTCAAAGTTTTCGTTGTCTAGTGCTGTCGTTAGTGAGCTAGCGAAATTACTTAGGGTGTGAAATATTAAATAAGTTTGCCAATCAGCTAATGAGGTTGCCGCGAATGTTTCACCAAAACCTTTGACAAATGATGGTTGGTTAACAATAAGATCTTTCTGGGCAGCAACGCCTTGTGCTTCAAGGTAAGCTGTCCAGTTAAAAGCATCAGTTACTGTCTTTAAATCTGCAACATCAAATTTGTTGTAGCGCTTTGTGCTATCTCGAGATTCAACTTTCGACCAATGATAGCCCGCTAGTTTGGTTTCAAGTGCCATAATGGTTTGCGCCGCAGCTTTACCATTTTTTAGCCCGGCTAAGTTAAACATGTTTTCAATGTGAGCTAGGTAACCTTGACGTAATTTTTCAAAACGTTCGGTTTCATTAAAATAGTAGTCTTTATCTGGTAAACCTAAGCCACTTTGCCATACATGGGTGGCATAACGTGTTGAGTCTTTTGCATCAACACTGATATAAAAGGCGAGCGGGCTACCAACACCAATTTTTTGATTTTCACCAAAAAATGTTGCTAAATCATTTTTATTTTTTAAGCTATTAATGTCGTCAAGTATCGATTTTATCGGTGCAATGCCGGCGGCATCACGCACTTCTGTATCCATAAATGAACGGAATAAATCAGCAACTTTTTGCTCATCGCTGCCCATTTTTAGATTTTTAGTTGCCGCGAGTTCTTCGATAATGGCTTTGACGTTATTATCAGCTTCATCACGTAAGTCGTAAAATGAACCAATTGAAGTTTTGTCACCAGGAATTTCATTTGCATTTAACCACGTACCATTAACATAGCGGTAAAAGTTATCTTGTGGACGAACAGATAAATCCATGTTCGCTTTATCAATACCTGATGCTAAGGCGGTTTTTTGCATTATTGGTGCTTCAGTGACTGTTTTTGTGCTGAGGTCATTACTACACCCAGCAATGAACAGTAAAGATGTGCAAACTGCACCTGTTATTATATTCTTCATTTTATACTCACGATTTAATTTATATTGGACTGTTGAGCTTTTATTTAAGCAGATGATATTAAAGCTAATCACACTATTTTACTAGGCTAATACCAGTTTTTATAACAAATTATTAACTTTTTCTTGTATGAAAAAATTTACAAAAAACAAAATATAACGTTATTAAGGTATTAGCGTTACGATAATTTGTAACATTTTCCCCTAATAGCCGTTTTTAAGCGATTGTTATGCTGATTAATGCCGCGAGTTAATTATTGAATGTTTTTATTTTACAACAGCTTAATTTTGTTGTTCAGCATTTTTAGTTAAATGTCTAAAAGTTCATAAAGTCAGGAGCTATATGCTTATCAGCTGTGTTATTATTTTAGGCAAAATAATCTTGGTGTTATAACCATTTTCAATAAAGAAAGAGTTCATGTTTCAACCTGTTAGTGTTTACATTGGCTTAAGGTACAGCCGCAGCAGCCATGGCATAGGCTTTGTTTCCTTTATCACCTTCTTTTCAATAATCGGCATTGTACTGGGTGTTGCTTCCTTAATTACCGTTGTTTCTGTAATGGATGGACTAGAGCAGGAGCAAAAAAGGCGTGTGCTTGGTTTAGTGCCTCATGTGTTAATGTCTTATCAAAAAACACATATCACTAATTGGCAAACGTTACAGCAAGATATGCTCTCGCTCCCCAAGGTTAATAACGTCACGCCTTTTCAAGAAAGTGAAGCGTTAATTCAATCAAAAAAATCCCTGCAAGGGGTTTTAGTGCACGGCATTATGCCCAAGTTTGAACAACATAATATTATTAATAGTTCAATGGTTTCAGGGCAATTAGATAGCTTAGATAACGTGCCCTTTAGCATAGTGTTAGGACAAGCGTTAGCACGTAACTTAAAGGTGAACTTGGGGGATGAAGTACGCTTAACCTTACCTAATAAAACCTTGTTTACCCCTATGGGGCGTGTTCCTGTGCACCGAACCTTTACTATTGTTGGTATTTTTAATGTTGGCTCTCAGGTTGATGAAGCAATGGTTTATATCAATATTAAAGATGGCGCAAAACTACATCGAAAAAAAGGTGATGGTGTTAATCAATTACGATTATATCTTGATGATGCTTTTCATGCTCAAAATGTTATCTCACAGTTGTCAGCAAAATATCCTAATTACCAGTTTGTTAGTTGGCAAGAAAGCCAAGGTGCATTGTTTGCTGCGGTTAGTATGGAAAAAAATATGATGTGGTTAATGCTAAGTTTAATTATTGCTGTGGCAGCTTTTAATATTGTTTCAGCGTTAGTGATGGTGGTTATCGATAAGCAAGGCGAAATCAGTATTTTACAAACCTTAGGTTTAGATCGTAGCGGGGTAGTAAAGATTTTTATTACTCAAGGTTTAACTAATGGGCTTTGGGGCGTTGTCTTGGGTGTCACATTTGGCGTGTTATTGACCTTAAATTTAAATAGTATACTTAGTTTACTCGGCGTTACTCTCTTGGGCGTCGGGCAGAAGTTACCGATTGCTATCGATGCTTTGAATATTGTTATTATTGTTATTTCAGCTTTGGCGATGAGCTTTATTGCCACCCTCTATCCAGCTTATCGAGCAGCACAAACTCAACCCGCTGAAGTGCTCAGAAATGAATAGTAAGGTAACGAATGCAATGGCAAATGATTGTAATATTAACTCGGTAAAAAAGAGCACAAAGATGAGCGCTAATGAAAACAGTATCACGCCTGAACTTCCCTTGAGTTTTGAGTGTCGTCAGTTAAGTAAGTCTTACCAACAAGGCCCTATTTCGACTCAAGTATTATCCAAGCTTGATTTGGCTGTTAAAGCTGGAGAGCTAGTTGCTATTGTTGGTAGTTCGGGCTGTGGTAAAAGCACATTTTTACATTTAGCAGGCGCATTAGATACACCAAGTGCTGGCGAGGTTTATATTAATGGTGTCAATATTCATCAACTTTCCGAAAAACAAAGAGCAAAATTTCGTAATCAGCATATTGGCTTTATTTATCAATTTCATCATTTGATGATGGAATTTAGCGCCGAAGAAAATGTTGCCATGCCGCTATTAATACGTGGTGATAAACCCAAAGATGCGCTTGTTCAAGCGAAAGCTATGCTTGAACAGGTTGGCCTATCGCACCGAAGCCATCATCGGCCTTCAGAATTATCAGGTGGTGAACGACAGCGAGTTGCTATTGCGCGCGCCTTAGTGACTAAACCCTCATTGATTTTAGCTGACGAGCCAACGGGAAATTTAGATTTTGATACTGCTGAACAAATTTATCAGTTACTACAAGAGTTAAACCGTACGGTTAATACCAGTTTTGTTATCGTAACTCATGATTTAACTTTAGCTGCAAAAATGGACCGCCAATTGCGTTTAGAGCATGGATACCTCAAGCCATTAGCTGACATTACCCCAAGTCAGGTTGTTCAAACTCAGAATGAACAACGCCAAGCTGAGGATGATTAAGTGCTAAAACCGTTAAGTGTATTTATCGGCTTGCGCTATGTTCGTAGTCGTCAAAGAAAGGGCTTTTCGTCATTTATATCAGCGTCATCCACCATAGGTATTGCTATTGGAGTCACGGTACTGATTGTTGTGCTTTCAGCGATGAATGGTTTTGAACGAGCGCTGGCAACGCATTTACTGTCTGTTGTGCCTCACGGCGAGGTGGTGGCGGTTAATGAGCCGATTAATCAATGGCGAGAAAATGTCGCGAAAATAGAGCAAAATCCAGGCGTTTTAGCAGCGGCTCCGTTTATAAAAACTCAGGGTATGATGCAGAAGTCAGCGGCACTTAAAGGTGTTGAAATACGTGGTGTTGACGTAATGTTAGAACAAAAAGTTTCTGCCATCTCAAGTTATATAACTGCAGGTAGCTGGCAAGATTTGACTCGTGATAACGCGGTAGTTATCGGTGCCGGAATTGCGCGTAAATTGTCATTACAGGTCGGTGATAACGTACAGTTATTATTACCGCCTGCCGATTTAACTACTCAGTCGGGTAATAAAGTACAGCAATTTCCTGTGCCCACTAGGCAGCCAGCAACGATTGTCGGCGTGTTTAAATTTGGCGGCACTATAGATGACAGCCAAGTTTTTATTAATTTAGCAAAAGCAGGGCAATTGCTAGGTTATCAAGCGGACGAAGTTCAAGGTATTCGATTAAAAGTGCGTGATGTTTTTGCAGCCCGACAAGTGGTACATGATGTCGCATACGGTTTTGATTTTTATGTATACATGCTGGACTGGACACGTAGCCACGGGCATTTATTTAATGATATTCAATTGGTGCGCTTGGTGATGTTTATTATCTTAGTGTTAGTTATTGCCGTGGCGAGTTTTAATATAGTATCGACGTTAATTATGGCGGTAAATGAAAAGAAATCTGATATTGCTATATTGAAAACCATGGGAGCAAAACCGAGTACCATTATGGCAAGTTTTATGTTTCAAGGGCTAATGAATGGTATTGTTGGCTGTATACTTGGCGCCGGTTTGGGAATTTTAATATCGTTAAATTTAACAGAGATTATTCGTGCTATGGAGTCTACACTTTCCGTGGAGTTTTTATCTGCCGATGTTTACTTTATTGATTACTTACCAACACTATTGCGTCAGCAAGATGTTATTAATACCGTGACTACTGCTTTAGTGATGAGTTTATTAGCGACTATCTACCCGGCATGGCGAGCAACAAAAGTTGAGCCGGCACAAGTGTTAGGGCAATCCTAATGAATAATCTTAAACACAAACCCAGTTCAGATTCAGATGAAACATTAACTTTGGGCTAAATAAAAGATAAGTAAAATAAAAAATCAGACTTCAAGTCTGATTTTTTTATTGAAAATTAGCTCATTAATATTTTTTGGGTGAAACTTAATCTCGTCGTGTTTGACGATTTTTCCATTCTTTTGCGACAGAAAAACGCCATAAGGTGTTTATGATCAAATAGCCTAAAATAGAAAAAATAGTAGCAAGCACGCCACAACCAAGAATAAACGCAGGGCCAATAGTTGAAATACTTTCAACTAACCATTGCCAGCTCGCTTCAAAGGCAAATTGTTTGGTGGGTACACCAACAATCCAGGTACCGACTAAATAGCAAAAATAGAAAATAGCCGGCATGGTCAAAGGGTTAGTGATCCAAACAAGAGCAACAGATAAAGGTAAGTTTGCATGTACTATAATAGCAAGACCCGCAGCTAAAACCATTTGAAATGGTACAGGGATGAAAGCAAAGAATAACCCGACAGCAAATGCTTTACTTACCGAACGGCGGTTAAGATGCCACAAATTAGCGTTATGCAGTAGCGTACCGAAAATTTGTAAATGCTTGTTGTTTTTAATCGTTTGATGATCTGGCATCAGGCGTTTAATCATTTTTTTCGGCATAAGTTTACTTAACTTTAAATGGCTAATTGGAAATTGATCACTATGGAATGGTGGCTACTCACATTTTTTTTCAGCGCTATTTTGTCATTATTCATACCTATAGTGCCAGAGTTTTCTTTGCTATCAGTGATATTGTTATTGGCATCATTTTTTATCTTGTTGAAGAAATACCGCTTAATTGCTATCGCTATATTCGCGTTCACGTGGATTTTGATTGCCGCTAGTCAATATCACAATACCCTGAATGAAAATAGCATTCCGTTGAAACAGTTGCACAAGCAAGTTTATTTAATACAAGGTAAAGTAATAAACATTGCTAATGTTACCTTGGATAATAGCCGCTTTAATTTCCTCGTAACTCATTGGCAAGGCTTGAAGGTTAGTAAAAACTTTAAAGTTCGTCTTAGTTGGAAAGCGCCGAAGCAAGCTTTGTTACAAGGCCAGGTATGGCAACTGGCAGTGAAATTAAAACCCGCTCATGGTTTAGCAAATGTTGGTGGCTTTAATTACCAATTGTGGTTGTTACAGCAGCAGATTATTGCAACCGGTTATGTTAAAGCCGATACGAGCGCTAAAACATTATTAAAGCGTGAAAAGCGTAATATATTGCTACAAGAAACGATCACCTGGCGGCAAAGTTTATATCGTAAGTTAGCGCTAATGTTAGCTGATAAGCCCATGCGAAGTTTGATTTTGGCGCTAGGGTTTGGCGAGCGAGGAGAGTTAACACCTGAACATTGGCAAGTGTTGTCAGCAACTGCTACTCAGCACCTTATTGCTATTTCAGGTTTACATATTGGCATTGTTGCTTTTGGTAGTTTGATTTTTATACGCGTTATTGTGCGCTTATTGCCACTAAAGTTGATTTTGTCGACCAGTTGGCAGTTAAGGTTAATGCAAGCAAATTTACGTTACCTGCCGGTATTATGTAGTTGTTTTATGGCATGGTATTACGCTTATCTCGCCGGTTTTTCTATTCCGACATTACGCGCTTTGGTAATGTTGCTGTTACTTTGGTCACTAAAATTGATGATGATACATGTCACGCTATTACGTTGGCTGTTACTGGCAATTTTAGCTATTTTACTTTTTTGGCCATTAAGTTTACTCAGTGTTAGCTTTTGGTTGTCTATATCTGCCTTAGTTATTATTTTTTCGACACTTTCTCGTTTTAATATCGTGATGACTAGAGCGGCTAAAATGACTAAATCGGCCAAGATGACTAAGCCTCAATCGGAATTAATGCTTAAATTCAAAGATGAAAAGTGGCTAATAAAATATTTTTATAGCTTTAAAATCAAAGCTTCGCATTGGCTGAAAACACTATTGTTGGTGCAATTATCGCTAACGCTGGCGATGTTACCGATAGCGGCATGGTTAAATTATCAGCTGCCATTAGCGGCTTTCTTTGCCAATATTTTGGCTGTGCCTTTGATGAGTATAACTGTGATCCCGTTAACACTGCTTGCGGTGATCTCGCTGCCCCTTAATACTTGGTTAGCTGGCATTTTTGCTGATTTAGCGCAATTGAGTATGTCGTTCGTTTGGCAATGGCTTAGTTATTTAGCCAGTAATAAATGGGCAGTTATCGCTGTTTCTGCCCAACAAGTACAAGTATTATTAGTGTTTTTTGTTTTTATATTTTTGGTGTTGTTTTTTCGTCTCAGTAAAAGAAAAATTATGGCGACTTTATGTTTATTTATTATATCGTTAGCTATGATGCACTTTAATCGTCAAGCATTAAATGAATGGCAATTATCTGTGCTTGATGTCGGTCATGGTCTTGCTATTGTAATTGAAAAAAATCAGCATGTTTTTCTTTATGATACCGGCGCAAGCTACCCAAGCGGTTTTAATATGGCAGAGGCTGCTGTATTGCCCTATTTAAAACATTATGGCTATAAAGCAATAGATAGCGTAATGATCAGTCATAATGATAATGATCACGCAGGTAGCTTAGAGCAGTTAAAAGCAAACATTGCTATCAACAATATCATCGCAAATGAACAAAGTTTAATGCCAGATACACATTGTATTTCAGGACAACGTTTTACCTGGCAAGGGCTAGTGTTTGAAGTGTTGTCGCCAGCGGAAGTTAAAGGCGATAAAAATGATGATTCTTGTGTTATAACGATCAGTGATGGTATTCATCGAGTGCTGTTACCGGGAGATATTTCGATAAAACAGGAAAAGCGCTTATTAAATATCACCGGGATGGGTAATAAACTCAGTAGCGACCTACTTATTGCGCCGCATCATGGCTCTAAATCCTCTGCTAGTCGTCACTTTTTAGCTGCAGTTTCGCCTCGTTATGCAGTTTTTAGTACCGGATACTTAAATCGCTGGCAGATGCCATCAACAGAAATTTTAAAGCGATATCATGATTTTAATATTACTACCTTTAATACTGCTGAGCTTGGCATGGTAAGCTTTAAATTTAGTCAATCTATGACTCGTGCTATTACTGATAGACGCAATGAAGCAAACAGTGAACTGGCGATGGAAGAAGAACTTACAGTGACAGCCAATCAGCTCAAAGGCAATATTGAGGTCAGGAGCTATCGCACAGATATCCGGCCATTTTGGTTTGTAAATTAACTAAAAATACTGTTTTTTGCTACTGATGTCATGAAATCATGCTATTAAATACCGTCATAAAAGTTTATCGGTTGGTTGATTGACAAAATAACGCTAAAATAGTCAGGTAATTTACTAATACCATTAAAAATCCCTGCTAAGGGCTAAGTTTTTTGATAATGCATTGAGAGTGTTAATGTCTACAAAACCATCTTCACCAACGACAGAAAGTACCACTAGGCAAAATTTCAAGCGTTTACTGGCTTATGCAAAAGCCTATAAAGCCGCTGCCGCAGTGTCGATTTTAGGCATGTTAGGCTACGCCGCGATTGATAGTTTTGTCTTTTCTCAGCTACAGCCATTAATTGACAAAGGCCTTGGTGGCCAAGATCCCAAATTTATGCAATGGGCGCCCTTTGTTATTGTTTTGATGTTTATTTTACGCGGTATTTGCCATTTTGCCGGTAACTATACCTTGGCTTGGTTAGGTAATAATGTTGTGGCTAATATTCGTCAAGAATTATTTCAGCATGTCATGTCGATGCCTGTTGCTTATCATGATAAAGAATCTACCGGCAGTTTAATTTCAAAATTAACTTTTGATACCGAACAGGTACTCAGTGCAGTCTCCAAAGCCTTGTTGACTCTAGTGCAGCAAGGAGCATTTGTTATTGGTTTATTGATTGTGATGTTTTATAACAGTTGGCAATTAGCTTCAATTTTTTTACTGATCACACCGGTTATTGCTGGCATAGTAACGGTGATATCACGTCGTTTTCGTAATATCAGTAAAGGTATTCAAAATGCTATGGGTGAGGTAACCACTGCCGCCGAACAAACCTTTAATGGCCATAAAGTGGTATTAACTTTTGATGGCCAACAACGAGAGTTTGACCGTTTTTCCAAAATCAATAAACACAATCGTCAGCAACGGATGAAAATGGTCGCAACACAAGCTGCTAGCGTACCTATTATTCAGATTATTGCTTCATTTGCTTTAGCCTTTGTTTTGTATGTTGCTAATCTTGACTCTATGCGTTCCGAAATATCCGCGGGGGTATTTATGACTGTATTGATGTGTATGGTGACATTGCTGCGTCCATTAAAACTGTTAACAACAGTTAATAGCGAATTTCAAAAAGGTATGGCAGCCTGTGTCAGTATCTTTGCGGTGCTTGATCAAAAAACTGAACATGATACTGGTACAATAGCAATTGAACGTGCGAAAGGCACATTGGCATTTGACCATGTTAATTTCTTTTACAATGATGAAAAAGATAAACAGGCATTAACCGATTTAAATTTTACTGCTAATGTGGGTGAAACTGTAGCACTAGTTGGCCGATCTGGCAGTGGTAAATCAACCGCGAGTGCTTTATTACTGAGGTTTTACAATGCCACTAGCGGTAAGGTTCTTGTTGATGGTAAAGATATTACCGATTACAAATTAAAAGATTTACGTAAGCAGTTTGCCTATGTTTCTCAGCAAGTCGTGCTATTTAATGACTCTATTGCAAACAATATTGCTTATGGCAAACCGCAAGCAACACGCGAAGAAATAGAAGATGCTGCACGTAAAGCCCATGTTATGGAGTTTGTTGAAGGTTTACCTGAAGGCTTAGATACTAATATTGGTGATAATGGTGCTATGTTGTCGGGTGGGCAACGCCAGCGCGTTGCTATTGCACGAGCACTATTATGTGATGCGCCATTTCTTATTCTAGATGAAGCCACTAGTGCGTTAGATACTGAGTCTGAACGTCATATTCAAGATGCTTTGAGTATTTTGCAAAAAGATCGTACCTGTATTGTTATTGCTCATCGTTTATCGACCATTGAAAATGCCGATAAAATTATTGTTATGGAGCAAGGGCAAATTAAAGAGCAGGGCGATCATCAAACGCTATTGGAAAAAGACGGTGCTTATGCGCAATTACATAAATTTCAATTTGGTGCTTAGCTTTAGCTAAGTTGTAATACATTATGCGCTTAATTGAAAAAGTTTGGTTTCAAGGTCACCCAGCTAAATGGTGGTTGGTTCCTTTGTTATTGCCATTAATGGCTATATTTGCCGTGCTGAGCTTTATCCGTCGTCTAGCTTATAAACTCGGGCTATTGAAATCGGTAAAAATGTCGGTACCGATAGTTGTGGTGGGCAATATTGGTGTTGGTGGTAATGGTAAAACGCCGGTAACACTGTATCTAGTTGAAAAGTTTATTGAAAAAGGCATACAAGTTGGCGTAGTGAGTCGTGGTTATGGTTCAAAGGCGCCGCACTATCCTTATCAAGTACACGCAGCGAGTACGGCGGAGCAAGCCGGTGATGAACCCTTATTAATCTTTCAACGCAGTGGTGTTAATGTCGTTATTGGTTCAGATAGGGTTGCAGGTTGTCAGTTACTTATTGAACAAGGCTGTGAATTGATTATTGCTGATGATGGCTTACAGCATTATCGATTAGCACGAGACTTTGAATTTGTAGTCGTTGACGGAAAGCGACTATTTGGTAATGGTTTATTATTACCGGCGGGACCATTACGGGAAACAACGCAGCGACTTAAACGTGCAGATTGTATTATTGTTAATGGCGAAAGCTCATGGCATAAACAAGTAAAAAATTTAACGCTTCCGCTTTTAACGATGCAATTAACATCCAATAAAGTGGTGAATGTTAAAACCGGTGAAAGTGTTAAGTTAGAGCGCTTTTTAACGCAATATCTCGACGATACTCATAAGATCAATGCTTTAGCGGGCATTGGCGATCCCAAACGATTTTTTAATACCCTTGAGCAATGTGGCTTTAGCTTAGCAATGGTGCAAGGTTTTGTTGATCATCAAACATTTACTGCTGATGATTTACAGTTGTTTTCTGATGATTTACCGTTACTGATGACGGAAAAAGATGCGGTTAAATGTGTCGACTTTGCACAAGAAAATTACTGGTATTTACCGGTCGACGCAGTATTTTCAGAAAGTACGGGACGGGGATATATTACCGCAGTAATAACTAAACTCGTTGAACTAGTTAATAAAAATTGATAGAAACATGGTCAATTAGCCTTACAGAATAGATTCTGATGAGTCACAGAGATAAAAATTTAGCACTTGATGCACAGGCATTAAGTTATTGGTTTTACATTTAAGAGAGATAATTATGGCGTTTGATATTAAATTAATGGAAATTCTTGCCTGCCCAGTATGTAAAGGAAAGCTAGAATATAATAAAGCACAGCAAGAGTTGATTTGTAAGTTTGATCGCTTAGCTTACGCGATCGAAAAAGACATTCCAGTGTTACTTGAGAGTGAGGCTCGTCGCATTACAGAAGATGCATAACGTGTCTTTATATCAATAGTAAAATAAGATTAATGAGGTCTATATGTCGTTTGTGGTAGTGATCCCTGCGCGTTTTGAGTCATCACGGTTACCGGGTAAAGTGTTGGCTGATATCGCGGGAAAGCCTATGATTCAGTGGGTTGTAGAGAAGGCCTTAGCCAGCGGTGCTGAACAAGTTATTGTGGCAACTGATAATGATGATGTGGCCAAGGTAGTCAAAGGTTTTGGCGGTGAAGTATGTAAAACCCGCGCTGACCATCAGTCAGGTACCGAGCGATTAGCTGAAGTGATGGAGACTTATCAATTTCCTGATCAACAAGTTATTGTCAATGTTCAAGGCGACGAACCTTTTATCCCAATTGAGAATATCACTCAAGTTGCCGATAACTTATCTAGTCAAAGCCAAGCACGTATGGCGACTTTAGCGATGAAAATTGATAATGTTGCCGAAGCATTAAACCCGAATGCGGTGAAAGTGTTATGTGATAAAAATGGCTATGCTATGTACTTTAGTCGCGCGACAATTCCTTATGATCGTGAACGTTTTCTTAATAATAAACATATCGATGCGATTGGTGATTTTTACCTTCGTCATATTGGTATATATGCTTATAGAGCTGGGTTTATTAAAGATTATGTACAATGGCCGACAAGTCAATTGGAGCAGATTGAGTCATTAGAGCAATTGCGAGTACTATGGCAAGGGGAAAAAATTCATGTTGCCGTAGCAAAAACAGCTTTAGAAGTAGAAGGCGTAGATACGCCAGAAGATCTAGAAAAAGCGAGGCTTTACGCAAGTTCGTTATAAACCGACAATTGTAACAATAGAAAGAGGCTTAATCGCCTCTTTTTCATTATAGAGTCGTCAGTAAGCGCTTAAACTTATTGATTATTCGAATAAAATAAAAGTCGTCTCCACGCAATGCTCATCAATAAAGCTTATGTCGTTTGGTCTTTATCTGGCGTTTTATGGTATTTTAGTTTGGCATATAAGAAATATTGAAACCATTTTGATCTTGAATTGACGTTGATAAAAGTTACTTAGATGCTGAATACTTTGCTTGAAACAATCGATATATCTAATACAGCCGGTTATTAATAACAATTCCATTAATGAAGTGATAATTTTAAGGCAGCCAATTAGCTAATAGCTACGTTGCTTTCAACTCCAATGACTTGCTATTACTCGGCAATATCTCTTGCATTGCGCTATTAGCTTACCTTCATGCAAGTATCAATCAAGCGCCTTGTTATTGAACATTTATTGACGCTAAAAATAGATCACTAATTTAATGTGATTGGTATAAGATAATTTTTTAACTTTATAAATAGGTAGTTTAGGTGAATAGTTCATGGCACTGACCAAGAAACAAGCACATTTGCTTATGGCCAAAAAAGGCTTTTTAGATATGCTGCCGCTTAACTTAGCGGTGCTCCCTTGGGGGATTCTTTGTGGTTCATTGGCAACTCAACGAGATTTTTCTGCGTTTGAAGCTATTTTAATGCCACTGATTGTTTTTGCTGGCTCAGCCCAGTTGGTTGCTATTGAGTTGATCGCTAATAATGCCTCGTTGGCAACGATCCTGTTTACTACTTTTATTATTAGCTCGCGACATTTTTTATATGGTTTAGCGCTGCGTGATAAATTAAAGGTACTACCCAATAAATGGCGCTACGGATTTGGTTTTTTATTGACCGATGAGCTATTCGCTTTATCGAGTCATCGTAAGGCATTTACTGGCCAGTTACGGCTCGTTTATGCTTTATTCGCTGGTGGTAGTTTTTATTTATTTTGGTTGTTATGGAATGTGGCAGGTGTTGTGGCAGGTAGTTATTTACCTGATCTAACCAATTTAGGTTTAGATTTTGCCATTGCTGTAACTTTTATTGCCTTAGTTATTCCAACCATTATTAACTTACCTATTTTGGTTACCGTGATTGTTGCCGCTCTCTTATCTGTGATATTCAAGCTAATGCAGTTCGAACTAGATTTAGTTGCAGCCGCTTTAATTGCCATGTATTGCGGGTATCTAACTGACCGTTTTCAGCAAAAAAATCGTGCAGATAGCAACGATGAACATGATGAAACTCGTCAAATATTGAAGAGTAAATAATGACACTCTTAACGATTAGCTTGATGGCGTTGATCACTTTTATCACGCGATATTTATTTATTCATCCTCGATTACCTGTTCGTCTCGGGGCAAAAGTAGCGAAGTTATTAAGCTTTAGTGCTCCTGCCGTATTAACCGCAATTTGGGTGCCGATAATTTTTGTGCAGCAAGGACAGTTGAATATGTCCTTACAAAATCCTTATTTAATCGCAGCAACTTTCGCTGTGCTGACTGCCGCTAAAAGTAAAAGCATTTACTTAACTATGTTGGTTGGACTCATCAGTTTTGTACTAAGCCGTTATATTTTTATGTTGTGATCTTATTAGCAATTTTTCAGCGGTGATACTTTCTCAAGTGCTTAAAAATAGATGAAACTGCACAAGTTCATGACACTTGTAGCTTAAAGTACACCAGTTATCGAATAAAGCTTGTCAGTTGATAATGGTAGCTTTTATGATGGTGCACGCCTTTTATCTCAGATGAGCATTGTAAATATTATTATGAAGTTAACTAAATCATTAACCGCCATCGCTATTGTCAGTGCGCTGACTTTTTCCCAAAGTACTCTTGTACACGCTGCCGAAACTAAAGCTAAACAAGAGTCAGCTTCTAGCTGGTTAAGTTTAAGCGCTAAAGAACTTAAAGCGGTAGAGCGCTATGCGAGTGAATATAAAGATTACATTTATAAAACCCCGACTGAACTTACGTTTGTCACTGAAACGATTAAACGTGTCGAAAAACAAGGTTTTAAAAAATTTAGCGAAAAAAGTAAAATAACACCAGGTGCACGTTTCTACGATGTTAACCGAGACCGTGCAATTACTTTGATGGTTATTGGTGAAGAGCCATTAGAGCAAGGTACACGGATAGTGGGTGCTCATATTGATGCACCACGCCTAGAGCTTAAAGGTCGACCATTATTTGAAAAACAAGAGTTTGCCATGTTTCAAACTTATATCCATGGTGGCATTAAAACCTACCAATGGGTGAATATTCCGCTCGCCTTAGTGGGCAGAGTGGATAAAAAAGATGGTACAACGGTTAATATTTCTGTTGGTTTTGATGACAATGATCCTATCTTTTTAGTTACTGATTTAGCTCCTCATGTTGATTCACCTAATCGTAAGCGCACGAGCCGAGACGTTATTGGTAAAGAAGAGCTGGATGTTATTGTTGCTGCTAAGCCTGAATTAGATAAAAAAATCAAAGATCAGGTTAAAGATTATTTAATGTCAGAATATAATATTTCCATTGAGGATTTAGTTTCTGCTGAATTAGCGTTAGTTCCTGCAACTAAGCCGCGCGATGTTGGCTTTGACCGCAGTATGATTGCCGCATATGGTCAAGATGATAAAGCCTCATCAATAGCCGCTGTTAAGGCATTAACAGAGCAAAAAGTGCCAACATATACCGCTATCGCTTATTTAGTTGATAACGAAGAGGTCGGTAATATTAATAATACTGGAGCAAGCTCTACCTACTTAGTTGATTTGATTAGTGGTTTACTCTACAACGAAAAAGGTGATAGTTATAATGACTATCAATTGCGTAAAGTGTTACGTAACACCAAAGTTATTTCAGCGGATGTAAATCCAGGTGTTAACCCTACATGGTCGAGCGTTTGGGAGTTAGGTAATGCACCGCGCTTGGGCAATGGCGTTAACTTGAAGCTTTATGGCGGTGGTTTTAACGCTAATTCTGAATATATGGCGTGGACGCGAAACTATTTAGATAATGCTGATATTAAGTGGCAAACCTCAACGTATAAAGGTAAAGCGTCAGGTGGCACTATTGGCAGCGACCTATCAAACGATAATATGGAAGTGATTGATTTTGGTATTCCTATTTTATCAATTCACTCGCCTTATGCGGTAGGCTCAAAAGTTGATTTGTATTCATTGTATAAAGCAATGTCAGCATTTTACCAAGAAAAATAATGGCTAAAAGTCATCACAACTAAAACCAAAAAGCCGTATTAATTCATACGGCTTTTTTATTGTAAAGATCTACTGTTATCAAGCTAAGAGCATGTGCTGATCTTGTTATAGTGTTTGTTTTGCAATAACCGGATTAGCATACATGGTTAATAACCAGTGTTTTTGCTCCGCGGTTAGGTTTTCCATGCGCTTGTTAAGCTGTGCTAGCATTGAGTTATCGGTATCTTGTTGATTCAAAGCTGCGTGAGCAACTAAATTACTATCGTAGAGTTTATAATTACTGATGATCTCTTTATCAATGGCTGCTGCGATGGCTTTGCTATCAGCGTAATCACCAACTATTGGTTGGCAAAACTCAATATGCACTCGACCCTTTTGCCCAACTAAACCTTGAGTAATACTTTTCAAGTCCTCACCTTCTTGTTTTTTATAGCTGCCGGTGGCTGCTTTTTCTGCAAGTTCAATGGCTTTATCACTATCACAGGGATCAAATTCATAGGAAATAGATACCGGTACAATATTCAATTCTGCTAGGTAATCGACGATAGGCGTTTGTTTATCTTTATTAAGCAATAGCATAGAGATTAAAGCTGAATTAGTTTTGTCTATACCGTCTTTAGCTCTGCCTTCACGTTGGGCAATCCAAATGTTCTGTTCGCGGTTAGCAACGGTGTCATGTATGTAAGCTGATAATTGTTTTGATGCATTGAGCATAGCGCGTTTATTTTCAGCACTGCGTTTAACAATAAAGCTCTTGTTAATGCGCATTAAGTCAGCAACCCAAGGTTGATGCAATAAATTATCACCAACGGCGGCTTCAACGGTGCTGATCCCGCTTTTATACAAGGCAAGGTTTACTAATGCGACGTCTAAAACAATGTCACGATGATTACTGATAAATAGTGCTGGTTTAGTATTATCAAAATTATCAATACCACTGAAACTGAAGCCTGCGGTACTACTTTTGATTAAATGATGTAAGTATTTCGCAACTTCCATTTGAATTTCATCAATACTGTGAAACTTTTGAGCGCGAAATTTTAATGACCACTTAACGATTGAGCAAGCAAGTGTTGGTAATACTCGATATAAGCGTGGCATTTTTAAACTAGCAATAGAGGCTTGTAAGCCTTTTTCGTTAATTAAACTTTCAATTACGTTAACTACCTCATCATCACGATAAGGGCGTATATCATCAAACATTCAAAATCTCTTCTATTGCCGAAAATAAATAATAAACGAACAGAGATTATAACTGAATCATATTGAAAAATGCGTATTTTGTTTACTCGTTTTGTGCTTTAAATTAGAAATAGTATAAACAAGCAGTTACTTAATTTTAACTTGAAATAGTGGCTGGAGATAAAAGCATAATAAAAGCTTTATTTTCAGTGATGTGGCAATAAGCTATTAAGTTATTACTCGCCCGATTTTCTTGTTTTTCAGTTCTAGCAATGATTTGCTGTAGAACAATCTAGACTGAGGTTGTAGTAGTGTTGAAACTGCAGCGCGATATGTTAATGTTGAGTGAGGGCTTTAACGATAACTTGAAGCTTTGTTATTATTGATTTGAGTCGTTGTTTAGGATATTAATGGTAAAATTTACTGAATTAACTTGCGTTTTTAACATTTAGCCCCAAGTATTGATATGAGTAGCTAATAAAAAGGAATACCTATGAAAATAAATCTTTCAGGTCATCATGTTGACGTTACCGATTCAATCAAAGAACATATCAATGAAAAGTTTTCAAAAATAGCGACGCACTTTCCAACCCTAATTTCACTCGATGTTATTTTATCGCACGAACATAACCAGCATAGTGTAGAGCTTCGTACAACGTATGAAGGAGGGCGCATTTCTGCATCCGCAAACGATAGTGTTATGTATCCTGCTATTGCCACAGCCGCTAAAAAATTAGATGCAGCATTAAAGCACCGTAAAGGTTTATTAAAAGCTAATCTACATAGTAAACCAGAAGTTACGGCACCAGAAATTGCCCATGAAAAAGTTCAAGAGATGAATCTCAACTAATTCAGCAACTGATTGGTGTAAGATTTTGGATGAGGAGGCTTTAGCCTAATGCCAGTCAGTTAAGCTAACTGGCATTTTTCTTTTTAT
>TARA_R110000744_G_scaffold252318_1_pt1 | contig 32574 bp, 29 predicted proteins | sample TARA_R110000744 | Tara Oceans TARA_R110000744 (sample SAMEA4398083) | marine metagenome | biome: Polar Biome; feature: [DCM] deep chlorophyll maximum layer (ENVO:01000326); material: water (ENVO:00002006), including particulate matter (ENVO:01000060) such as... | depth 36 m | reverse complement strand
TAGAATTTCACCAGTGTTAGGATTGATATAGTATCCAAGATTTTCGTGCCAATCTTCGTCATCTCCTGAAGATGCGTTTAATCCTTGCGGAGTATTTTGAGGTTGGTTTTTGTGAATTCTTAATAAATCAGTGCCGATACTTGATAAGTCTGCACACATGAATGCAATATTAATTCTGTATGATGCTTCGTACCATTCAGGACCAAGCACATATCCAATCAGTTCTTCAAACTTAGCTTGGTATTCTTCACCTCTTTGGTGCATAATAAGGCCAACACTAAACTCGTCTTCTCTTCTACTAAACACTAAAGAATGTATCATATGATTAGGTACAATACTTAATGCTCTGTCTAGAGTTGGATAAAAACCTTTGAATTTATTAAAGTCCATGTTCTATTCCTATATGATTCTTGTAGACTCTACAACGCCTGCGTTCGTCATTTTAATTCTCCATATTGAGTTCGAAGTATGAGCACTCTGACCGCCTGGATCAGAATTTGGAGGAGTTAGCACTCCGTCTGCTATTAACTTTCCACCAGCAAATTGCGGAACCGTTGGGTTACTAATATTAAACGCAAAAACACCTGGGTTTCCGTCACCGCCTAAATAGTTACCGCCAGTACCGTTTGCACCGCCACCACCTACGACCACATAGTAATATACTTCAGTATCGAATAAAGCATTAGAGAACGACGCTATTTGCCCAGCACTGCCGCCTGTACCAGCTTCTCCAGGAGAATCATTGTTATAACCTAGATAAGAACCAGAACCGTTGTCGCCACCGCCACCACCGCCTCCAGTTGCCCAAGATCCCCAAGATGGATCTCCACCTGCTGCGTTTACCGCTCCGCCTGCACCACCTGAACCAAAAGATGATGAGCCGCCTGCTGTACCAGTAACACCGCCGTTATTTGAAGCAATACTACCACCAGGACCACCACCAATCCACATCCTGTCACCCTCGCTTGATTTGAAAGTCGACAATGAATTGATCATCATAGTTTGCATATTTCTTCCATTTGCGATAAAATAGTCGTATAATGCTTGGTCAAAAATAGCAGTTGGATTACCTCTACCAGCAGCACCGCTGCCTGAGCCATCTGCAAAGCCGTTACCACCGCCGCCACCGCCACCCCAAAGAGTTACGCTTAATTCAATAGAAGCTCTCGCTCCGTAAAAATCACCTATGGATATAGCACCAGCAGTTGGAACGTTTTGATTGTATGAATTGTTTGGAACTTTTGTTCCACCACGATAATATTCGCCTAATTTATGCGGAGTTCCACCGCCGAATTCGTCAACAATATCCTGTATTGTTATTGGTCCAGACGTTTTAATAGTCATTTACTTGCCTACTTTTTCTGTCAATTCCTTGATAGCTTCGATAAGTAATCCAACTAGATTTCCGTGTCGAACCGCATAAACTGTTTCTTTTGTGGTAGGATTTTCTACCTCGTAAACAATACCTGGAATTACATCTTTAATTTCTTGAGCCATAACACCACTCATTGGAGTATCATCGCCTTTGTAGTTAAATAAGTATCCGCCTAATTTTTGGACTTTTTCTAAAGCGCCAGTAATTGGAGTGATATTTTCTTTCATCGTAATATCTGATACAGCACCATATGCAGTAATATTTCCGGTTGCTATGATAGCTCCGTTTACACCAACGCCACCGAAAGTTACATTAGAGTTTGTAGCTACAATCTGACCAATTGAAATTACGCCTGAAGTATTATCGTATGATACGCCAGTTCCTGCCGAAACAGAATTCCTTGCTCTAGCAGTAGTAAAGTATAAGTTATTTGTACCTTCTGTTAAGCCATTCGTCGAGTGGTTTGTTAAACTTGAAACTGTACCAAGAACGTTACCAGTAAATTGAGCTACACCTGATGCAAGCCCATTACCATTTTCGAATACTTTACTTGTACCGTTAGAAGCGTAAATATCACCAACATGATTACCTGTAAATGTTCCGCCTGTCGCAGTACTAAAAGTTACATTATTTGCGACTACATCTCCAGTGATTGTTCCTGTCGTTGTAATATTGCCTGTAATAGTAGTATCTTGAGAAACCACCAAATTAATAATGTTTAGTGTTCCAGCCGGGCTAAGAGAAAACTTAGTTGTGCCAGAACCTGTATCAATGATGTAATTTCCGTCTACGGAGTTATCAATACCTTGATCCCAAGATAGAGTGCCATCTGTATATCTAGTTTGTCCGCCAGTTCCAAAGCTAAAGATAGCAGTCGTTTTACTTGAACCGTTAACTTGTATTGGCGCGCTAATTGCAATTCTTGAATTAGAAGAAAATGCTTCTATATCATCTACCTTTAAAAGCGTATCAGCTAAAACTGTGTTAGCTTGAAATTCACCTTGAAGAAAAGAGTCTCCGGTTGTAGTATCGCCTAGCGCACTCGCTGTAATAACCGATGAACGCATAAGATCAACCATTTCGTTCTGCTTGTCAAACCAGTTTTGAAATGTTTGTGTCGTAGTAATATTTTGAATATTAGGTTTTGCCATTGAACTCTACTTTTCTATCTTATCTAATCTGTCGACGATTGACGCCAACAGAGTTTTTATGTCAATCATTTCAGAACTTAGCTTAGCGACTTTGCGATGCAATGCTCTTTCTTGTTTATATTTATTCAAAGCACCAACATCCACATTAAGGACTGCTCTATTTTTATCTCTGACTAAGTTCTGATCTATCATGTCAATGCCAGAGCGCGCATATCGCGTAATGTTGGAGATTTACTAATATCAGGTGAAAGCATATCAATTCTAATAGCGAATTTTCTATATCCTACAAAAGTACCGCTTGTGCTTGTATATTCTAAAACATCGTTACTGTCTTTATTTGCGGCAGCTACTGCGAATTTCATTTCGCGATAGTCATCTTCATTAAGATCAGATGAGAATGATTTAGCACCTGAGGTTGCAGTAAGTTCAATCCAGGGAATAGTGTCGAATGCGGCAGAGTCATAAACATTCTGCGGTTTAATATAAACCTTAATGTCTGAACCACTTGGTCTATAAGCAGTCAACGTAACTTCTAAATCTTCAGCATCTAAATCTTCAGCTAATTCAATTGTTTTACTAATGTATTTAGAAGTTGTAGCAGGAGTATCAGTAATTCTATATTGATATGCCAACAGAGTCGCTATTTCTAAATCAACAACCGGTGTTGTGGTTGTGCTTGATCCGTTATTTAACGTGATATTAATATCAAATGGTTTTTCTCTAAGCGGATCGTTTGATCTACTGAAGACTACAACACCGTTTTTAGTAAACGTTGTGTTATTACCAAACTGCATAGGTAATGTATAACTTGTAGTATCATCAGCAGGGTTAGTTAACACACTACTTAAAGTTGTTGTTGTTAAAGCATCGTTAGTTTTCATAATCATAGGTTGTACGTATGAAAGATTAATGTTATCTACTGATCCGATTGTACCTGCGACTGCACTTCTTAAACCGTTAATTGTTTGTCCAGCAATAAATCTCTTAGTGTTATTTGTTGCAGAAGAACCTACAAGATGCATCTTATCTCTTTCAAGACTGTTATAAAAGCTGATATTACCAGCAATAACTAATGATCCTGTTGAACCAGCTCCGATGGTATAAGAAACTTTCTTAGTTGTAGTCATCTCTGTACTACTATCTACACTTGCAATCTCGAAAATGTCTTTCTTGCCACCAGCTTCATTAATAAGAATTTTATCACCAGCAGCGTATGTATCGCCAAGTGATGTACCTGTAATTAAGTCAGTACCAGAAACCATGTTTACGTCTGTACCAGTTGAACCAGAAACAGGAAGCGCAGTATAGATTTCTTCGCCTTGTAAGAAACGACCCGTCCAATCAGATAATGTTAAGAATTCGTGGTCGTCGTTTGTTAATGTGACTGTACCAGTTGAACTATTGAACGTATGTCTGTAAATCGTAAACTTAATATCTTCGTCTTGGTATGATTTCCAAGCCATGTTGTTCGTTGATGAGAATAGAACACCGTCACCCCAATCTTGTACAACTGCTTGACCTTGAGTTGCACCTGGAGTTAAATCGTTGCCACCAACTTTAGATGTAAAGACCAAGTAATTTGGATCGTTAGCATCAGGCATAAGAACGATTGCGTATTCTTTTTCTACATCTAATCTAACAGGAGCATCGAAGTCAACAGTTGTTACTAAAGATGCATCATCAGAAACGTTTACATCACTCGCAATGACGTGTACCTTAGAGAAAGGTAATATAGCTGTTGAAGGATAACCATTAACAACTTCTCTAATCATTACCGTAACACCGTTTAATTCAGACTTACGTTTGAAGTACAGATCTATTTTTGAAGCAAATATAGAGCTAGCACCCTGAGCCATCCCAGACTTAACGTAGAACGTCTGGGCTAACGGATCGATATTAAATGGGCGACCTGCAACAGATCGTGGTGATACTGTTGTGGTGCTATCAATCTCAGGCATACGAGTAGCAGCCGTTAGGCCAGATTTCTCGATCTTAATATTGTATGCGTGATAATCAATTTTTACTCTTGAAGTAGAAGCTGATTCTATATCAGCAATTGTTGCAACGTCTGTGATAGTTAATGTTCTATCACCAACGAAGAACTTATTGTCTGGTAATTCGAATACCGCTCTCAAAACACCGTTTGCATCTGTTAAAACAGGAGCATTTAAAGCGCCGAATTGTAGAACGTCTCTTGCGTGAGTTGCATCTGGATCACCAGGTCTAACACTTCCATTTACAACAACACCGTCAAAGAAGAAATAATGTCTCGTATTTGGTCTTAAACCGGATACAAAGACTTTAATATCTTTTGCTCTCATGTAAGGCATGAACTGCATATCAGAAACAAAGTCTCCTACTAATTGATTACTTAATGAGCCGTTAGGATCAACATCAAGAGTAGTAGTAGTATCACTAAAGTTTGTAGTTGTCTGCCAAGTTCTACCGCCGATATTAGAAGTTACAGAATTCAATAACGCAGTTTGTGTTGTAGTCATTGGAATAATTGTTTGTAAGTTATCTACAAAATCAGAGAATGGAGTTGCAAGATCAATATCCAAAGTAACGGGATTTGATGTAGTATCATGCGCCATATCATGTGAAGGTGATAATTGACCTGTGCCTTCGTATGACCAATAGTTACTTACTAAGTTTCTAATGTTTGTTGCGTAAGGCTGACCCAAGAATTTAAAGTGGCCATCTCTACTTAGCGTTGCAACCTCTGCATCAGATGTTGATGGGAATATAGTCGTACCTGACGCTGCTTTATATACTAAATCTAATGGGAACGTGGTAAGTCCAGGAGATAATATGCTCTTGTCTTTTTGGATAGCAGCACTATAGTTAGCATTCTTCAGATTAGAAATATTTGTATCGTTAAACGGATCAACTAAGAAACCGTTTTTAAATCTGGTTAAGCCGTTTTCATCCAAGACGATCATGTTTTGTGTGTCTTGCTCTAATTGGTTTAAACTGATATAGTATTCTAAGCGAGAAATTCTTTTATCGATGTTACCTATTTCTTTCATGGTGTAATTCTGAACACCGTGCGCTTTAGTTTTTACAGCGTAATAACCTTTATCCTGCTCTTCAGCCTCGCGAGGTGATAGGGCTGGGTAACCTGGAATTGTGATTTGAGAAATGATTAGCTGATCTGGACCTACTTTTGGTGGAACAGGTTTAGCAGCCTCAGTGCCCTTAATACTAGCAACTTTGCCATACGAGTCAATCGTAATCATATCAATTCTTGACAAATAATGTTCAATGTCTGAAACAATACTTCCGTTAAGAGCAGGAATTAAATAGTCATTAGTTGAGAAAGACGGTTGATTAGCGCCAACTGCGGCTGATACAACAGCAGCCGCACCTACTGTGAGTGCAGTATAACTTGCAGAACCATCTAAATCAGCATAAGGTCTAAAATCAAAGCATTCTCTTAATCTATAAACCGAACCAGACGATGTAGTGTATACTGGAATATCGCTTGAACGAATTTTGCCAGCTGGCAGATTTGTAGATACATCATCAACAGGATAAGAATTAACTGCAAAGAAGTTTTTACCTGATGCGTTGCTTGCTTTGAATACACCTAGTTTAACTACAATAGTACCAGAACTTGGTGTTGGTCTGCCAGGAATAAGTTCTAAATATGATAAGTCATAAAAGTTATCTTTTGCGTTTGTTACGAGACGGAAAGAGTCGACATAATCAACCCCGCCTGCATCTTCAACACTAAATACTTTATATACATCAGGGAAACCTAAGTTGTATTGTGTCTTGCCGTTATTCCAAGTGAATTTAATATAAGGTTCTACAGCTTGTTTGTTATATGGAGTTGTATCCATTTCTCTTCTATTGTAATACAATTCACCTGCTGGATCTGAACCAGCCGCAAGGTTAACTGTTAATACAGAGTTATTAAGAGAAGTTGAATAACTGTTGATTACAATTTTAGTATTTGATGCATCAACAAACAACATATCAGAGTTATCGACTGCGAAATCAACACCAACAATTGGTCCAACTGTAATAGTATTTGCAGTTACTGTAACTGAACTGTGAGCTCTTACTGGAACATTGAGATCTGAGATTAACTTTAAGCTCTTAGTTCCCGTATCGAATATCATAGATGATTTGTTTGATTCTTTAAGCTTAGAACCTGCAGCAATAGTAATAACACCAGAAGTTCCTACAATTCTTTGAACATCAGCAAATGTGTAAGCTGAGTTAGATATTGATACACCCCACAAATACAGTTTAGTATCTGTAATGTTCTTTGCATATGCTTGACCAATACCAGTTCCGTTAGCTAACTGAAGAGTTATTGATGAATAGTTAAGACCTATTGTACCTTGAATAGTTAAGATGTCAACAAAAGAACCGTATTCTAAAGATGTTGATTGATTATTATATGTTTCTGTAGCCGTAACAGGATCAATAGTTACATCCTGTTCGCCTTGGTTTTCAATCCTATAACCTTTAACGTAAGCAGAACCTTTACCAACTAAAGCAGTAAGGTCAGTGCCTCGTCTTTCTGTAACGACACTAAAGTTATCAACGATATAGTCACCAGACTCTTCGTAAGTTCTCTTTGCCATTTCTTCAGTAATTGAATTGAATTGGGTAACGTCACGAATAGTAACAGCTGAACCGTTTTGGTAACGAATAAGAGTAAAGAACCCAGCATCAATATCTGCAACTGAAGTAGTTTTAACAGCAAGAGTTGGGATAAGCTTAAGTCTATCAGCGCCAGGAGCATTTTCATTGCTTGATCCGTTTGCGTTGTCGAATAAAGTGGTATCTTGTAAGGAAGAAACAAGAGACTCTACAACTTCGTAACCTACAGATAAATCGTTAGGAACATTTGTGTATTTAGAAACAATTAAGGTTTGTTCTGCAGCGAACAAGAAATGTCCCTTTGAAAAGATAACACCGTTTGCAGCTTGAATACCAAATGATTTGCCAGTTGGATTTGATAAGACTGTTACGTTTATAGTATCAACAGCAAGAGATGTTTCAATTAACGCAGAACCATTATAACGATACTTGTTAATTGTAAGTTGTTCACCTGAGATGAATGCCTTATAATTTGATGTTTCGTTTGTATTTAAATAGTTAATATAGAACGTGTTAAGATCAGGCGGACGCGTTTCGAAACCACGATCTGTAGTAATAATTGATGCCTTTAGACCAGACAGAGAGCCTTCGATTTCGAACTTAGTATCAATTGGTACTGAAACACCGCCGACAACCTCGTTTGCAATTCCACCAACGAACGCAACAGGATCAAATCCTGTTTTGTCTGTTAACTTAACAAACTGCAAATCATTAAGAACTGTAAAGTTACAACCTTTAACGATACTACCTTCTTGGTAGATGTTATCTCCAAATTGCTCAACTTGATTTTGCAAGATTGTCTGGAGTTGAGTAAGCTCTCTTGCCTGAACCGCGTATGCAGGCTTAAACAAGATTTTATAAAATTGCTTTTCCAGATTGAAATCATCAAAGTACGGAGCAATATTTAGATTTGTGTTAATAGGCATCTATGTTTTCCTTAAAATTCTAATACTAACTTGTATTCTTCTCGCGACATAAATGTTCGTGCAATCGGAACAAAATCTTCCATGAAATATACTTGCCCTGTACGTTGAACGTAGTCAGACTCTATAATATTATTCGCTGTAGGTGTATTTATCAACATTCGCTGGCCTGTAGAATTAACAATTGCCAACGTTGTATCTAGTGAAATATCGTTGTTTGCTTTGTTTGCGAACGGTCCCATATAGCTTGATAAGTAAACTGTGTTAGATGTCTCATCAACAGCGTGAACAGTGGCTGTAAAGATTATTTCGTTATCTACATTTAATTGTTGAACCGCATCACCTTCAACGGCATAAGCTATATTGTCAGTCGTAATTGCAATTCTATTATCAAATACTGTAGGTGTATTTGCAGAGTTGGCTGAAGCACTTATAAACTCTGGGTTTTTAACCATACCAATATGCGAATAAGTTCCATTGCGACCTATTTGATTGTTATCTGTTTCTGTAATATAGCCGTAAAGAAGTATGTGTCTACAATGTAACTCGTCTATTAAATTATACCCGTGGCCACCAAGTGGCGATAATACCGGACGTAATGCTACTCTTACATCGATAGAGTTCGGATCTTCTGGATCGAAATCAAACAACGGATCTACTATTTTTCCAATAACATTTGTATAACCAGAACCAGCCTCTAAGATAACAAGAGAAGAAATATTGCCGTTAACAACATTAGGTATTGCAACTGCGCCAGTACCGTCACCTTCTATGATACAAGTCGGTAAGATTTTAAACGAAGCGATGTTAGATACGCCATCTGTTAATGGAGTTCCTTCAACCTTTGCTTTACCGTAACCAGTACCGCTTTCAAACAGATAAGAATTAATCTTATATAATCTTGAAGTACCGTCTGAGTTTGTACAATAAATCGACATGTTGTTGTAGTAATTAGCGATTTGATTTATATCGTTTGCACGTAATGTAAGCGTGCCGTCATTACCAGGAGCTGCTGTTAAATAACCATTCAATGATTTATAACCTGCGTTATCAACTGGGTTCGACACAAAAATATCAGAAATCTCAGAACCATAAACTACGTTGTTAGCATCAGCGTTTGGATCTGGATTAATAACGAAATTACTACCGATTAAAGGTATATAACCTACAGCGTTGTAGGCTTCGAATTGAGATGTTTCAATAAAGTATAAGAATTTCCAAACGTAACCGTCTGCTGTTCTGTAAACTTGACCTGTCGTGTAAGGGTTCCAATTAGGAGGAGCAATAGATTTGCCACCGTTGTTATTTGCCAAACATTTGAATACTCTGTAGTCGCCAGTATCGTTATCATTAGGTCCGACAACAGAATAAAATCTCTTGCCTTCCATATCTATTGTATCGTCATACTGTTCATAAACTGCATCTTTTTGCCAAGGATAGTATTTAACCATGAACTTGGTATCTGTGCCTTCTACTTTCTTTCCAAATAGTGTATTCTCTAAGAATTGATTTATACTATACTGCGCGTTCACAGCACTTTGGCGCTCAGCATCACCTACAGTTATAGAAGATACTTGCACGTAATAGTCATTTGCTTGAATGTCGTTATAAAACATTCTAGTCGTGTCGTTTTTCATCTTCGATGTTAAAATCTCTACCATTTCACCCAACCTGCTGCTTTTCTAATATTTATAATCATTTGCACTATCCTTTTCTACGAACACGAGATCTAGGATAAGTATTTCCTGTAGTAGGTCTATTACTAAAATTTCTTTTTGGAAAAGCAAAGCCGTCTGTTGGTCTTTGATTGATCCATCTTAGGTATTTATTAGGAGCGCCCTGCAAACTATTTGTGTCCATAGCGTCGTCAGCACCAGTATCAGCCATAACATCTGTACCAGCATTATCGCTTATCCATTGTTGAGCTTGCGCTTGATCCATTCCAGGCCAACTTTCAGCAAGTAATGCTAAAACACCACAAACCTGAGGTGATGCCATACTTGTTCCCTGATATTTACCAATCTTGTATGATGAATTTCTAGGATCGTTTGTACTACCAGTGTGCAAAGAACTTTGAATACCTTCGCCTGCTGCAAAAACATCTACTTGACTTCCAACATTACTAAAACCAGCTTTGTCTTCGTTAAGGTCGTTAGAACCTGCACCAACTACAATATTAGGTGCGTAACCAGCACCAGAACCAGTACCACGATTTGTGTAAAGAGTTCTAGTAATGCCGCCATTAACTGATTGATATGTGTTGTTATAATCTTGATCTGCAGCATTAACAATTTTCCAATAGTCATTACCTGCCGCAACAACAATAATAACACCATCGTCAGCTGCATCTTCCATATCGGCTTGTCTTGACGTAAAGTAAGCAGGAATTCCTACATCTACATTAGATGGAGCATAAAAACCACGTGCTTGTAATTCAGCTGCAGTTAAGTCTCTACCAGGATTAAAATTAACACCACGATAATTTGCGCTAATGATAGGACCCCAACTGCCATAGTTTATTCTGTATCCAGAACCGTAACTGTGATTTGATATAGTTGGATTTCTTCTTCCTGTTTCTGAATTAATAGGTTTAGTATTATGCCATTGTCTAATGTAATCCCACAAATAAGTAGATGCACCAGAGTTATTATTAGAACCGTAAGGACTTATATTATAAATGTTAGCATCTCTTGCCCAACCTTGTTTATTGCCAGCAACAGTTCCACCAACGTGACAACCATGATCGTTATCGTCTGTTTCATCAGCATCGCCTGAGACTACGTATGTTCCGTAATTGTATGTTCCATTTGATCCTAAACCTATATCAGATTTTAAACTAAACCAATTAAATTGATTAATTCTTGATCCGCCAGTTCCATCTGAATTAACGGCAAATTCTGGATGTGCTGGATCAATATGACCGTCAACAATTAACACATCAACATTTTTACCAGAAGCCGTGACTGTTAAATCAGAAGTAATATTAGTTAAAGCGTTTGAACCCCAATTATTTCTATTGGTTGCTTCGCTATGTCTTAATAAACCCCAATTAACATCACTTGCGTCTGAATTCCAATCTTTAGAGAATTTCTCGTTAACAGTATATCCACTAGGTTTAATAGTATCAAGTACTTCAGAAGCAAGATCTACGCCCCAAACTCTAGGATCTGCTAATACTTCAGCAGCTTCGTCATGTGTAAGCATATAATGTGTATTACGACTAATAGTTCTGCGATTTGTTAATTCTACTTCTCTATCTGGAATAGTGATGGATCCGCCTGGGGTTTCCATGTCATCATAAAAACCATCCAAGTCATCTCTACTATATAGAGTGACGATCCATTCGTATTTTTCCATTTTTTAGGCCTCGAGCTGAACTAGTTTTAATGTAACAGTTATTGGGTATGAACTACCTGAAAGGTTTGTAACTCTGCAAGGAATAGCGGTTGTAACAGATGCTTCGTTATTGAAGCCGATAACTCCTGGTGCTAAAATTACAGTTTCAGAACCTGAGGTAACAACTTCGGCAATTACGCCAGAATCTGGTGTAGGATCTGTAAGTTGTGTACGCGCTGCATCTGCAGACCTTGCACTTTCGCTTATGTACAATCTTACCCACGCTGCGTAATTAGTTTCAATAGACATAACGAAATAAGATTTAAATCCAGTTATACTTAAATCTGCGCTTGCGTTATTTGCTAATGAAGATGTTGTTCCAGCAGGTGTAGTACGACTAGCCATAGAACCGCCACTTCCGCCACCTGCATTTTGGAGCTCAACCCAAGCACCAGCATGCGCGTAATACGCTTTACCAGTTCCATGCACGTGAGCAAACATGCCGTGATAACTACCAGCCGCAGGCAAATCACCTTCTGTGTCATATACGTTCGAATATAACATTTTTCCAGTAGTAGTTATGTTAAATGCTTGCGCATCTAGATTACCACCTAATTGCGGTGTTGTATCCTCAACTATATTAGCAAGTCCAGAGCCACCAACTACAGGTGAGTTGTTAACGGTCAATGCGCCAGTAATGTTTACACCAGTTTCTAAGGTTTCTAACTTTGTTACAGAACTATGCTGTAATATAACAGAATTTGCTACAGCGTCAATAATTAAATTGCCGTCTTGGTGATTAGTAATTTTATGATTATTTGCCATCTTAGTATCCTGACGCTGTTATGAAGATTGGAACACTAGTATACGTAATTTGACCTATAACTCTAACAAATTCTGTTGAAGAAACACCAGTACTAGGAGATGTTGCTACGAGATCGAGAAACAAGTTGCCTGCTACGTTTCTTTCTACAAGTCTAACGCCATTGCATAATTCGTCTGATCCCACACTAGTCTCAACCATATTAAAGTCTTCTGTTACAGCATCGAGATTTACTCTGCTAAACAAGAACTTTTTAGTTGAATACTGTTCAGCTACATCATCGACACTGCCTACCATACTAAACGATAGGATTATTTCTCCGCCACTCGTATATCTTTCAAGTTGTTGTGTCCATATAATTTTTTCGATATTTCCGTCTGAGTTAAGATCTTCAACTGGAACTGGGAGTGCTGAAACCATAGTGTTCGATATAAGACTGTTATGAACCAGCGGAATGAATATGTTGCTTGAATTATTCTGGCCAAACGTTTCACCGTTTATTAATTCGAATTCTTCTTTAGGTACATCTGGTACTACTACAGCAACAGGGTCTTGGAATGTTAATACTCCGTTACCGTTTGTCGTGAGAACCTGGTTGTTTGCACCATCGTTCACCCAATATAACAAGTTTGTTGGGCTTGCTGTTAACGAACTATAAACGCCATCAAACTGTCCGTCGTATAACTCTGTAAAGTTTTCGTTGACTTTGATCATGGCATTACGTAGTGGATCACCGAATCCATCGTTTGCCGCGGCGCCAACACCAATTGCTTGCTTTGCCATTTTTTGCTCCTAAAGGTCTTTTATCTATTTATCCTAAACCGTGTCAACTCGTAAATTGATACTGTCTGTTGTAATCGTGTTTCTATCTGCACTATAATAAATTTGTTCGCCTGGTTGATTTGGACCAACGATTGGGTCTCCACCAATTAACGGATCTTCTTTTCTATTAACAAAGAACCTGCTCTTCATAGAAAGGCTTGCTTTTTTGTTATGAGTAAATTTACTGAATAAACGAGTACCAGCGAGGTGAACATTTTGTTTAAGTGTTTCTTTATATGTTTCTAAACCTACAGTAGATCTAATTTCATAAGAGTATTCTTGATAGAAGTCTGAGTCATGCAGTTTATTTCTTGAGTTATAATAAACACCATCTGGTTTATAACCATTAAGATGTGAAGTCTCATCACCCCAGAAACCTGCTGAAATACCCTCAGCGTCAGCTGACATTATACCCTTAGCGACTTTTAATCCGTTATCATCTGTAAGAAATACTGTTTCTCCGTCAATGTATCCAAAACCAGAGTTAAGAATTTTAACTTTAGAAACACGGCCCGTTGCGAACAATGTTTTTGATTCCATCTCCGCATTCTTACCAAACTGATCAGACGTGTAATCTCTTTCAGCAGCTATAATATCGTAAGTCGTTCCTTTATGAGTAAATGATGTATCATCAAATCCGTAATAGCTGAACGGTCTAGTTCTAATATAAGAATCGTCTGCGTTAATTTGCGTGATAATAGCTGATATTCCGGCTTGCGTAATAGTATCGCCAACAGAGAAGAGAGCACTAAAGTTATCTACAATAAGAACTTGCTCATATCTTTCGAATGCTATCATAACTTCATCACGTACTAACGTAAATACATCGTTAATATAACCCGATCCTGGATCAATATTCTCGAAAGCATCAATAGTACCTATAACAAACGGCCTTAAGTCGAACGCCTCATTAATAGGTGTATTAATATTTACTGGATTTGCTGTGCCTGACATTGGCGCGCTTGCAGGCGGTACTGCGTTATAATTTGCTGAGTTAAGAGGTACGTTCAAGAAACCTTCTATTACATCAGTAATTAAACTAACTGTTTCTGTGTTAGAAAGTGTTTCTACTTTAACATCGCCTAAATTAGTCGTATCAGGATATAATGGACCAGGAGAAGAACCGTTTTTAACAACTACTCTTACAACGTTAGATAATGTAACATTGGTCGATCTGTCTACTGTTGAAATAGCGCTGCCATTCATTTCGTCTCCAACGTCCATCAACAAACCTACTGATGAAGCGTTTTGACCAATAACTCTACCTCTGTTACCTGATGCATCTTCTAAATACTCTAATTCTTTAAAGAATAGATCTGCGTTATTTTGTAGAATTATAACTTGATCTGATACTAATAGTTTTGTACTCTCTATAGTATAACCAAAGCCGCCGTCTTTTAGTGTATAACCAACAATGCCTGTAAACTGATCTTCAGTTTCAGTAACAATACATGTTGCACCTTTACCGAAATCAGAAACAACATTAAATATATCACCTATTGCGTTTCCTGTTGTACCACCGTAAGTGAGATCGATGTCTATACCTGATGCAGAACCGTTTACTATACCGAAAGCAACGTCTTCGCCGTTAATTCTTGCCACAACGTCATCGTATCTTTGGAATTGACCTTTAACTTGATTAATATACAAGACAGGAGTAAGAGTATTATTCAAAAGAATAAAGTTAATTTTATCTACTACTGCTTTCGCATGAGATGTAGAACCTACAACGTTTTTTGATAATAGATCTGCATATGTGTATGTCCTTAAACCATCACGACTTAAGAAAGCATTGTTATTAGGAATTAATTGTAAAAATTCGCCTGTTCTCCAATCTGAGTCAGACGGTTTAAAGATATTCTTTGAAGGGTTATAAATCGTAACATCTTCTTCGTAGAACATTCTAAAGAATAATATGACGCCGTTCTCTGAACCCTTTCTTCTATAAAGAGCAAGGATATTTTTTACTAATAATCTTACACTAGCATCTTCTAATAGTGGAAGATCTGCTAAGTATTTCTTCTGAAAAAAGATAATCATACTTTGAAGAGTAGTAGTAATGTCTCTGTATTCGTACATTCTACGACTATTGTACACAGCTTGATTTGGCTGTGTTTCCATGAACTTGTAATAGTCTGTAACTAATTGTACAAGTTCATTTTGTTCTTCTCTATAGATTGCAGGAAACTGCTGCGCTATTTTAAACGCTATCTTTTTTTCTATTGACATTATTTGGACTCTACTAAGTTAATTGTTACATCAGAATCTTTAATTGCGAATATTCTGCCATTAGGAGCCTTGATGTCTTTGTTGTATGTCGTTGCCATGAATTTAATTCCAGAACCTACATAACCGTCTGTAATAAACCCAACTAGATTTACTTCGCCAGTCTCGTAGTTCACGCTTCCAACCTTAGGTTTAACAACCTTTGGGTTAGCGATATCGTCTGCAATTACTTGAATATTACCACGTCCATCATCTTGAAGATAGACATTAGATGCGTTCATTGAGTAAACACCAGATTTAATAGCTGGCTTATATTCTTTAAACCCGTCAGATTCATCGAAAGGATAAGGCTTAATAAGCTTAGCAACAAACTTAAATGATGGATTAAGCTCTATGTTTAAATTAGGAGAATATTCTATATACGGCATTACACTTAAACTAGAACTTACAACAGAAATATCAGTAGCATCTATTGCAGAAGCAAGCTTAGAAATTCTTAACGTCGTATTAAAGTTATCTAAGTTTGCATCGTTATACGATTTGATCGCATTTCTTACTAACGTATCAATATCACCTGATGATTTACGAGTAAGCTTAGGATTATAGTTAACATTCACAGTTGTACAACCGTACATAAATTCTGATACTACAAATATAGGCTCAATGGCAAGAGGTGAACGCTCTTTTAAGAATTGGATATAAGTGTTGGAAAGAGTAGTTGATAAACTCTCTTGACCTTGTCCCAAATATACTGATATAGCAACCTTACCAAACTGCGGTGGTTCTAAGTCTTCTCCACCATAAGCTGCAACAGCTTGAATTTCTGGATAGTTTTGCTTTAATAATATTTCGTAATCTGATGTTGTTACTGCACGTTCTTGAATTTGTAACGATTTTGGAGCAAAGTAACGAATGCTTTCCATACTTTCTCGTTCAGAACCGTTTGCCGCAATTTCAACAGTTTCAACAACAGCAGTTCCGTACGTTGTTTGCAATGAAAAGCTGAACGCGCCATTACCTTCAGTACCCGATGTAATTCTATAACGTACTCTCACGTCTTCGAATTCTTGAGGTTGGAAACCAAAAACGTTGTTACCGAAATACACTGTATAACGACCATCAATATATGGTTCAATATAGAATACTTTGTCTGTTGGTCCTACGCCAAAGATGTCATTCTTTCTTGCAAATACGTTTTCATCTTCTGTAGCTTCAGCATCAACAAATACTGCGATAGAGTCTGTATCTGCGTTTTCGTTTGAAAGAGTAACTCTTAAAATGCCATCTTCGTCAACAAAGAAACCTTCACGTTCAAAGCTTGCCAACATCTGACCTTCAAAAATTTCAACACTTTCTGCTACGAATGTATTAGGTGCAGTCTTCTTTGCAACATAGGCTTCGTTAGTAACAAACTCAAAGTTTTCACCGTTAAACTTCGAAGTAAAAGGTGAGTATTGAGGAATTGTAATAGTTTGACTTGAAGATGATGTATCTGTAATAGTTACTTTAACAACAGCTTTTGCTGAGCGTCTAGATCGTGGAAGATAGTTAAGCTCTTTAGCATGAGAAACGACAGAGTTTCTTAAAACCGCTGAGTCAAGAAACATCTCGTTAATAGCCATATTAGAATAGAAGTTATTCTGATAGGTATTATATGATAATACATCTAACAGTACCGACATATTAGAACCTTCAAAGTTATAGTCTTTGAATTGTGTCTGTGATCTTAAATAATCTTTAAATTGCGATTTAACCGCTTCAAAGTCTAACTCTGAAATATTTAGTTTAACCATCTACCTGGTCCTCTCTAGAAATACGTCAACAGAAATAGGTTGTTGATTGTTCCGTATGTAAAATTGTACTTCGATTTTGACTACATTATCATCTATGTTAGAAGTTACTAATACATCTATTAATTCTGCTCTTGTTTCGTACAAATCAATCGTGGTTCTGACTTGATCTTCAATCATTGTCATTACGCCAGGAGTAATATTTTCAAAGAGCATTGCTCTGATATTACCTCCGAGATTTGGTTGCATTAATCTCTCACCTTTATTAGTGAGTAGTAAATTTCTAATGGATTCTTTTACAGATTCCTCATCTTTGTAGATAGTCAAGTCATCAGATACTGGACTGACCTCAAGGTTCTTCTTGAAATCAGTGTATATAGTGATCTTTTTAGATCTCTGTGTTATTAAATTTACAACCATTTATCTTTTATCCCAGCTTCTGACTTCACCTAAGTCTACATGCATAAAGGTTTTATAATACCCGATGCCGTTAAATCCCAAACCCCTTGCTACTCTTACAAAATCACCAATTTCAGCAGAACGACTTGAGAAACCACTCCATTTCACATCGGCTGCTAAACCTGGAAGGTGCATACTATTCTTAGCTGAGTTCTTCAATGATGCATTATATTGTTGACTTCTCCATCCGCTATTCAATGTTAGAGGACCGTCTATAATTCCATCAAGTTTCAACTTTGCCTGTAATCTCATAACCATGACTCTAAAATCTAGGCCCATCTTATTCCAACCATCTTCTTTCAATACTTTAATCCAATTGCCTTCGATTCTAATTCTTGGATGCCTATTATCTTTAATCTCGTCCCAAGTAGGTACTGCTATTCTTTCAATGTCGTCGATGTGCGCAGGGTTACCAGCCTTAACATATAACTCTCTACTTCTATTTATTAGAATTAGGCGAGCCCTATCGTCAAAACGTATAGCTCCAGCTCTAACCCTTTCAGCTGACGACACTCCAGATGCGTTTCTTAATAACGCTACCGTGTTAATAAATCTATCAGCTGCACTATCCATAGGTTTCTTAAGACCAGAGATGATAGACTCAATGCCTGCAGCAAATCCGCAAATGCGTGCAACTAAAAACTGAATTTCTTCTAATGAAGGATTTTCGAATAATGACACTGCGTAGTTAATCATGTCTTTAAGTTTTCTTTCAATTGACTTTAAGTTTTCCTCTGAAAAGAATTTAGTAGTAGCTTCTTTTAATTCTTTGATCTGTTTACCCACAGTGTTTGTGACAAAAGTTTCAACTTTGTTTATAACATCTTCAATACTGAAGTTTGCAATTGCATCTTGAACTTTAGATAACGCGGCCATAACAGCTTTTGTTACTTTAGCTTGAATTGCTTCTATCAACGCTTTAACTTTAATTTTTTCAAATGCTGCAAGAAGTAGGTTTTCAATATTTTTAATTTTAGATATAAAGCTTAACGCGTCATTTACTAGACCTTCTACTTTACCAATAAGACCGAAGAATGCTCCAATAGCGCCAAATATATTCGGCATAAGAGAACAGAAGCCACCCATAACAGAGTCAGCAAAGGAATCAGTATAAAAATCATCTAACGATTTTAAAAACTTAGGTGACTCTTGATTTGCCATGTAATTAGCTGAAGTAGGACTTAAACTATAATCGCTTAAATATTGTGCAAATTCAAACGCAGTTAACTTACCAGCATCTAGTCTTTTAGATAATGTTTCGTAATTAACAACCTGAGCTACTACAAATCCATCAGTTAAAACTTTGTTTATACTATTAAGATTGTTATAGAATATATCAGAGCCGTATTGTTGTACTGCCGTAGTTAGAGGATCATTTCCAACTGACGCAACAATATTATCTCTAAAACCTGCTTCTAACTCTTCTATAGATGATAGTGTTAGCTCACCGTTCAAATTACTTGTTGGTGTTAACGATGTTACCGCTACTCTATTTTCGTCAGGTAATAAACAATTATCTATGCTCATTATCTTGCGCCTCCTGTGGAATTGTCTGCGTTCGGAAGTGTTTCTCCGCGGTTTGCTAGTTCTCTTGCTTTAACTTCTCTTATAACTCTACGAACCTCTTGGACTTTACCTTTAGCAGCTTTGTTGGTCCCAACTTTTCTATATCTGCTAAGGCCTTTGTTAGGACCTGATACTAACGGTAAGCCAGCCCATTCGTGAGCTAGATTATTAGCGAATTGTGTCTCAGTAATTTTACCTGAAAGATAAGCTTCTAATCCACGAATCTGAATTAGTGCACCTGCTAATTTATCTTGATTTTCAGGACTATACAAGTCACTTGATGATAGTCCCGCTCTTGAAGCTAAAGACTTATAGAAAGGAGGTTGTGGTTTTCTATCTATCGGTGTACCATTGTCATATCCTCGCAAAGTATCTTCCATAATTTGGTATCTACCAACTGCTTCTGAATTAACAGAACTATCAATTGAGTCTTGCCAATCTAGAACTTCGCCTATAGTCATCTCTGAAATCTTTTTAGAAGGATACTGCCATGTTTTAACTAAACCTACAATACTGTCATAGCCGTATACCGCAGATTCTACACTATTAATTAAGTCCAACAACGGTGTAATAGATGATTGCGTTGCAGCCGTCATAGGATTGTTTGCATCAAACACCTGAGTATTGGTTGAAGAAGACTCAGAAGTATCATCCTGCGATACGACACCTCCTGAACCAGATGATCCAGTTTCAGTTACTGGAGTAATATTAGTATTCTTTGTAACGGGCTCTGGCGCTTCAACACCTGCAGCTCTAAAAGCAAACTCAGGAATAGGTGAACCAGGAATAAACGGAAAGTTTGGTGTTGTGGCCAGGGCAGCTTTTGCTAATACAGCAATCGAAGCTGGAACTGGAGGTCTTGCAACCATAGCAAGATTAACAAACGAAGCAGGAGTACCAACATTGATGAATGGAGAAGAAATATTAGTCATTACTCCACCAGCAATAGCAACGTCAATAGTTGCGCTAAGATCTAGAACACCTGTTGCAGAAATAAATGTACCAGCTGAACTGTGTGCTGACCAAAGATTTGTTAACTGATTAATTGTAAAAGACGATATATTCATTTCAGCTACAGCTTGAATATTAACTTGCGTATTACCTCGTAGATGCAATTTATCTGTTGCATCAACCATGATTTTTTCTGCTTTAAGAGAAATAGCACCGTATTTTGGAGGGAAGCCAATCAATCCACCAGCTGATATATTTAATTCTTTACCAGCTTTAATAGACATTGTACCGACATTAGCGTGAACCTTAACATCAGCTGCACGAATCTGAACTTGTTCACCTCCGTTAATTGTTGATTGACCACCAACAGAAAGCATGTGATTGCCGTGTACTAATGTTTGCAAATCGCCAGTAATCTCTTCTACTTTATCTCCATTTACTTTCACATAACTATTACCGTTGATAGTTATAGTACTAAAACCGCCGCCTTTAGCACCGATAGTAACGTGACTATTTTTATCAACAACATCAAACTGATCTGATACGGTCTTATTAGTTTTAGTACCTCTTGAATCAATTTGAATATATGAACCTTCTTTGTGGTGTATCATAATTCTTTCAGCACCAGGAGAATCGTCTAATTCTATTGAATGATGTGCTGTTTTATATACTCTATTAAAAGGATATTTCGCAGCATAAGCCGAATTTGGTTCTGACCAAGTTCTATCTGCATCACCTCCAAACTCTACATCTTCAGCGCGACCTACTTCTTGTTGTAAAATATAAGTCTCATCTAAGTTCTCAGCGCGAGATAGTCTATCGTTTTGTGGTTGACCGGTATTTTCAGGTTCTGAACCTCTATTAAGTAATTCAGCATTCTTACCTGGAATATAACCTACACCATCATTACCAGGATCATTAACAGTTGTAACTTGAGTTGGTATTAAACCAAGAATCATTGGCTGTTGAGCACCACGTCCATCCATGAACACGCCAAATACCCAAGAACCTCCTCCTGGAATACCAAGATTTGGAGTACCGTTTGGATCGTAATCTCCTCTAACACATAATGCCCAAGGCAAATCCTCTGTTGGGATTTGATCATTAGTTCCGTGTATTCCAAAAGCTCTTACCTTCACGCGGCCTTCTGCTCTCACATCATCACAATCTTCAACGATACCTACGAAGAATAGTGGGTCTTTAATTCCTACGCCATAATCAAACATCTACGTCACCTTTACTCCAACCGAATTTCACTAATTTAAATGCACTGTTTAGTGTGCCGCTATCATTTCTTGAATGTCTTGAAGTATGAACTAAATATTTACCAGACAATGTTTTGTTGCTTTCTGTATTAGAGACAGCGTCTAACCCCTGTATAGAAAGATTTACGACCATGCCTGGTGCAATATCTAATCTGCCCTTCATTCCAATCTGAAGCGTAGTTTTATTGAGGTGATGATCGTAAGAAACCTTGTTAGAAACGATTTGCGGAATAAATCTATCTGTATGCATACTACCTGGAACATCTCCGTTTGAATTGTAGTCTTTAAATACCATAAAGTTTCTTGCGTTTTCTCTATTAAATGTCTCAGACCTGAATGCTTCAGTGTGAGGATCATCATCTATATTGCGAGGATTGCCAGTCATATCTGTATATCCTGCGTTTTCTTCATAATTCCAATAATTACGTGTTAGCACTTTTCTTAAGAGATCAATTTCAAGTACGTTATTAGTATACGCTCCGCCGTGAACATCTGCAGCACTATCCATACCCCTAGTGCTTATTTCTATAGTTTCAATTCTATTAATTTGATCAAGAGGTGCTTTTGGATCGATAGAAGATGCAGGTGAATAGAATAACTCAATTAAATCTTGTCTTCTTGCGTTCTTAATAAAGTATTCATCAGTAGCAAAATAATAGTTATCTAATGTTTCAAAGAATTTAAACGAAGCTGATGGAGAATCTGGAGTATAAGCTACAGTTGTTAAGTACTGCATAGCTTTACTAGGAATATAATCTGGTATTAAACAATTAGTCATATTAGCCGTTGGCTGAATATAAAGATTTCTGTCTGGTTCTGCAAGTAATTCGTATCTTGCAGTTGCTAATTCATTAACTTTAGTTTTATCTCTTTCATCTAAGTAATCGCCAGCATCTATTCCTGAAAAGTAAGTTTCAAATATACTTTTTGCAATCTGATTAACACTTTTCCTTTGGAACGATGTAATAATCTTTCTCTTAGATGCTTCCCAAGTAACGTATGAAACGAAATGCATGGTATACATTAAACCGCCAGCACTTTCAGTAGGAACAATGTTATCAATTCTAAATACCTGAACTTTTAAATCCTTCTCTGTAGCTAAGTCAGAACTCAGAATTTTAAGAAACATCGTTTCTTCAGCTCTTAACGGAAAGTTTTCCATCAAGCCGATAGTATCAAGCACAGTTAAGCTTCCTCTATAAGCCACAGTAGACATAGACTGGTCTAGATCAAACTTTACAATTTGAGCAGCCATATCTAATGATTTACCTGCGTGACTAACGAGGATTGCGCTAGAAATATCACACGTTCCTGGATTAAACTCTGACATTTATTTAGTTCTCATACTTTTCTTAAATGTTTGCGTAATTTGTGGAAGATAAACGTTATCAACCAAGAAGATTTCTTTTTTGTTATTATTATCAGCCAATTCTTGATCGTAAATACGCCAAGGCTTCCATTCATTAGGAATAATACGTTTAATAATAATCTTACGACCTTGTTCGGTGCGCAAGATGATGCGATCCTCTTTACGAAGGTAAATCGTTCTAAACGATTCTGGTGCCAATTTTACAATATCTACTGCCATTGATTATACCTCTTTATAATAGTATAAGATGTTTTCAGGATTATCATCTCTGGCCCAATCAACGATGTCTTCTCCAATCAATCCAGACAGTTCGCCGTACTTATCTATCAGATAATTATTAAAGTCTGCTTCTGACTTTGGCCAATCATGATAAGGATCAATTATGTGATTTGAGAAATATACAACCCAAGTGAAATCAGTACTGCCGTAATAAAATTCAGCAATATCTTCTGGTCTTTCACCTTCTTTGATCGTGTACGGTAAGTACATCAAAGGGTTTTGTGATACTTCTTTTGTAAAGCTAGTACGCCTTGTTATATCACGTACTACCTTACCTTCATATTCTATTAATGGAAATTGTTCGAAATACTTTGTCATTATCCTGCACTCGCGCTAGTAAAGTTGTCTTCTACTTCAGCTAAATTAACTGCTTCTTGTTGAGCGTTTGTTCCTGCACCATAATCGTGAGCTGTTTCAATTTCTAGTTCCGTTAAGTTTAATGCAAGATTTACTCCAGCTGGTTTACCACCTTTCATGATAGCAACTCCACCTCCTGCGCCATAGTCAACACTAAACTGCGTGATCATAGATGTCTTGTATTTAATAAAGTGTTCTGCGTTAACACCTAATAAATATATATCTACTGTTGCTGGATATTCTAAGAAAGCTTTTGGAATACCTGCTAAAGATTTAACTTCTGGCAAAGACTTTCTTTTAATCATATCAATAATCATTTTAATACGCATAGAGTCTGTTTCTGAACTTGGAAATAACTCCCAATTAAATTGGTGTGTTCTTAAATTAACACCTTCAAAGGCTAACGTTTCTCTTGGATTAATGGTCTGACCAGTAACAGTATCAATAGATCTGCCAATATCACCGAATGCACTCAAATGTTTTCTTAAAAGAAACTGTGCAGATGATGCCACATCCTTTAAATCTGTACCTAAAAACTTGTTTGCTATATCACCTATACCATTTACAAGTCCACCAGAACCAGTTAATGCTGAACTCATAGAGGCTCCCATGCCTTGTAACATTCCAGGAATATCTGCAGCTGTCGTTGATCCTTCACCATCCATGAAGTTTTTAATTTTACCAGCAATTGCTTCAGTAAACGGATCACGTTCAAAGGAGTTAATTCTTAAATCAGTACTGTCGTTTAACGCTCTTGGAAATGGTAGTTCAATAGCGTTTGAACTTCTTAGGGTAACGCCCGAGGATCTGTCGCCAAAAGCGCTTTGAAATCTAGTACGCGCACCTGTTGGACCTTGCGCGTTTGAGATAGGAGAATAGTCAAAGTTTTTAAATACCAACAAACAACTATGAGGATGCGGTTGTTCTGGGAAGCATTGGTATTGATTAGAAAAGTTTATTTCTTTTCTACGTCTATAGAGCTCAACTCTACTACTTTTCATATTGGACATATCTATTCCCGACTTTCTGTATAAATAGCTATAACAATTCTATTTATACTAAATTATGAGGTACAACGTGGCATATAGTGGTAGGTTTAAGCCCAAGAACCCGTCTAAATATAAAGGTGACCCCACTAAGATTATTTATAGATCTTTGTGGGAATTTAAGTTTTTTAGATGGGTTGATGAGCATTCTGATGTTATATGGTGGGCAAGTGAAGAATATGTGGTTCCGTACATGTCTCCTATCGATGGAAGAAGACATAGGTACTTTCCAGATGTTGTTCTGCATAGGAAACTTGCAAACGGTGAGACTAAAACGTTGATGATAGAAATTAAACCAAAGGCGCAGACAAAGCCGCCTGATAGAACTAAAAAGAATACTGCAACAGGCAGATTATCAAGAAGGTACCTTAACGAGGTAAAGACGTATGGAATTAACGAAGCTAAATGGAAAGCAGCAAGAGCGTTTTGCGCTCAAAGAAACTGGGCTTTTGAAATTTACACAGAGCACGAACTAGGACTTAAATAATGGTAGCAAAAATATTTGACGACATCCTTCTAAAGGGTATTAGATCTGGCCAAGCACCAGCTAAGTCAGCAGAAGCTCGTGAATGGTATCGTGCTGAAGCTAAAACTGTGACTAAATCTAAGGCCAATCCTGAACAGATTATAAAGGAAATGAAGGGCAGATATGAAAACCGGTTTAGACTTGGTAATATGTATATGTTTCAATATTTACCTAAGCATAGAGCTACGTTACCATACTATGATCGCTTCCCTCTTATTTTTCCAATAAATAGAGCTAAAGGAGGATTTCTTGGTATCAACATGCATTACTTACCTCCAATACTAAGAGCTAAATTAATGGATGCTTTATATGAGACATCTAATAATAAATTTTATAATGAGACTACTAAGTTAAAGCTAAATTATGATATTCTAAATAGCGCAGCAAAATTTAATATGTTTAAGCCGTGTGTCAAACATTATTTGACGGCACAACTAAAATCTCGTCTAGTGCACATTGAAGCATCTGAATGGGATGTTGCGTTATTTTTACCAATGGCACGCTTTGTTGGTGCTACTCAAGCAGAAGTCTTTAAAGACTCAAGAAAGATTATAAGAGGCTCAAAATGACTTTTAAATTGTCAGACTTTAAATCGCAAATGGATCGCTTTGGTGGTCCACAGCGTTCATCACTATTTGAAGTTTCTATTGTTAACTTTCCAGTTAATACCTCAAAAGTAACTACTCGTGATCTTACATTCTTTTGTAAGAACGTAGCTATTCCTGGTATTACAATGGCAATGCATTCTTATGAAGCAGTAGGTCAACAACGCAAAATGTATCCAACAATGCTTAATCCTGAACCAGTTCAAGCTATTTTTATGCTTGACTCTAGTCATCAGATATTATCTTTCTTTCATTCTTGGGCTCAAAGAGTTGTTAACTACTCGACAGTTGGAGGTAAATTTTCTGAAGTAGATGGTTCACTCCCGTTTGAAATCGGATATAAAACTGACTATGCATGTCGCATTTCTATTAAAGCTTATTCTACTGATTACTTAACTACGGGTAATTATTATGAAACTATCTTAGATGGAGCATTTCCTGGAATGATGGGAGATGTTGATTTGGCTTGGGAAGCAAATGATAGTTATTCTACATTGCCAGTAAGTTTCCAATATGACAGAATTCAGTTCTCAGGTGAAAGACGAGGTAGTCCAAGCTCACGCTATAGTCGTGGTAATGGTATAGTTGGTCTCATAGAAGCTGTTGGTGATTTTGGACAATTAATAGGACAAGACTTAGTGCCTCGTTCTATAACAGATTCAGTAAACAAATTCACGCGAGTCACTAATAACTTTGATAATATTAGTAACAGAATAAACGAAATCAAAAGCATATTATGAGAGGATTATAGATTATGTTACCTAAAATTGATTTACCTATTAGAGAACTTATCTTGCCATCGACTGGCGAGATAATTAAGTATAGACCCTTTACAGTTAAAGAGGAAAAAATCCTTTTAGTTGCACAAGAATCAGATGATGCTATGCAAGAAATTACTGCTGCAAGACAAGTAGTAAACAACTGTATGATTGATAAAAACATTGAAGACTTGGCTATGTTTGATTTAGAATACATTATACTAATGTTAAGATCAGTATCTGTTGATAACGAAATTAAATTTCAGATTAACGATCCAGATACAGATGAATTGATTGAACTTACCTTAGATTTAAGTAATGTTACATGTTCAAGACCAGAGGGACACACGAATAAGTTAGATATTAACGAAGAATATAGCTTGTTTTTAAAGTATCCTACAATCGATGAATACATTAAAATTCAATCTACTGCACCTAACGATCCTCTTGCAGCTTATTTTGTTATGACTTCATGTTTAGATAAAGTTGCATCAGAAGATGAGTCACACAATTTTTCTGATTACACTGATCAAGATATTGATAACTTTATGGATGGTATATCAGGAGAAGTTGTTAAAGGAATACAGCTTTTCTTTGAGACAATGCCAAGAATGAGGCATGAACTAAAGTATGAGAATAAAGACGGTAAAGAACAAACATTTGTGATGGAGGGTATGAAGACTTTTTTTATCTGATGCTGCTTCACACCGAATTGGGTGAGTATTATAAAGTTATATTCATGTTGGCGCAGCACCATAAATATTCAATATCAGATTTAGAAAGTATGTTACCATACGAACGTGATTTATATTTTGGGATGTTAGTTGATTATATAGAACAACAAAACGAGAAGGCTTAAACATGGCTCAGATGTCAGAAGAAACATTAGCAATTATTGACAGGTTAAAAGCCGAAGGTCAATTAATTCGTAATACAGGTACGAACTCGCTTCGTTCTGTAAAAGTAGAACTACGAAAGTTTGACAAAGTATTCGATGTGATTGCGCAGAATTCGACTGCACAACGAGAAATGCTAGCCATCCAAACAAATATGATTGAACAGAACGCAGAAAAAGCTAAATCAGAAGCTGATTTCAAAGATCTAGAGCGTAATGAGAAAGTTAAAGTTGATAAAAAATCCAGCAAAGATTCAGATGCCAAAATCGATAAGATGGGTAATGCTATTTCTAAAGGTATAGGTGCCCTTAACTTAAAAAATGCAATGAGATTAGGTGGCGGTGTTCTTGCTCTTGGAGCTGGTTATAACGTGCTTAAAGGTTTCATGAACGACAAATACGGAGGTGCGTTTTCAGAGATGGAATCAAACCTTGGTAAAATGGCTAGGAGTATGGCATCGTTTGATCCTAAAACTTTGACTACTTCTTTAGATAAAATGACAACAAATATTGAAGAAATGAATCAAACCTTTACAGATTTAAAAGACGATATAGATAGAGTTAAGAATAACATTCTTGTCGCACTTGGAACGGCATTGCTCCAGATACCTTTAGGGATAGCAGTAACAAGAGGAATTTTAAAGAAGCGAGATGCGAATCTGCTTAAACAAAACAAATTAATTGAAGCTGAAAACGCAAGGCTTAAAGCTGAACTTGACGCTAAGGGCACACCTAAAGGCCTGTTCGATTCACCAGACCCGTTAGATTCACCTAAAAAGTTTAACACAGATTCTGGATTTAGCTCAAGAGGTACTCCAGACCCTACAATTAATAGGCTTACACCGACAAGCAGACTGAACCCACATGCGCCTATATCTCCCCTTAGAGTAGTTACAAGCGCGCCTGATGCACCTTATGTTCCAAACTCAAGACAATCCACTCAAGGCGGAATGGGTAATTCGTTTAGTCGTACTCCAACACCTTCTGTTGTTGGAAGAGGTGATCCACGCAAGTTTGGAGAATTTAATAGACCTGTTGCTAATTCAAATGGTGCGCCAAGAACTTCTCCTGACGCAGTAGTAACACGATCAGTATTAAATGACGCATTAAAACAACTTGATAATCCTAAGCTGAGAAAGTTTATGGTAAAGTTATTCGACTTTTTAGGTAAAATGAATGTTGCGTTTAGAGTTGCTGATCTAATTATCTTAATGGCTATAATGGATAACATGAACCCAGACGAAAGACTGAGGAATTTAGGCGGACACATTGGTGGAATGGTTGGTGCTCTTGGCGGAATGACGGCTGGAGCTGTAGCAGGTTTAATGGGCGGACCATTTGCTTGGCTTACTGTTCCTGTTGGTGGTTTAGCAGGTAGTATTTTAGGTGGTTTTGCAGGCGATTATCTTGGCTATTATGTTGTAAAATGGTTGATGGAAGATGAAGTTTCTGCAGCTGAAAAGAAAGATGCGCAATCAAAAGTAGACGCAGCTATAAATCAAAGACAAGTTCCAGTAGCATATGGTTCTGGTAGACTTCGCGGTCAAATGGGTACAGTTCCAGTTGGTCATGAAATGAATGCGTTAGATGCCATATCTGATCAACGACACATTTACAATGGTGGATCATTAGGATCTTACGATTACAGAGCAAAACGTATTTCTACAGGAACCAACGCTAGCATGACAATGGATCAAGCCACTAGAACTGCACGCGCAGCGCAATACAGAATGGCTGAAGAAAATGGTACAAACGGTGGAGGTGGTACTGTTATTATTGGTGGTACAACTGTTGCTCCAGTAAATCATACAGTACAGGGCGCTAAGACGCAAACTTCAATGAGTGTTCTACAAATGGGCGGTGGTGGTATGGGATTTGGTGCATCTATTGCATTGCCAGATTTCTTATCATAAAAAAGGGAGCCGAAGCTCCCTTGATTTAGGCTGATTTTGCTATATGAGCTTTAAGCTTTTCAGCGACCTTAGCAAAGTATTTGCCGCCTGCTACGATATCGGGTTCATCATCCCAATGTCCTTCTCTATAATCGATATCGGCTCGATTATCAAGATCTGATTGAAAGACTTTTAGCACTTGTACATCAACTAATGTTGAGCGCTTGATCTTTCCTGCTAAGACATCTTCTAGAAAAGATACGTAATCTTTTTCTAAAGATTTTGGTTCAATGCCTTCAGCACATTCAATAAAATTATTCAATTCAGAATAAGTGTATTCTGCTTTAGCACCTAAGCTAATACCGAATGATATTTCATTACTCATATTATAGTCCTTTCGATTAACTATAGAATCAGTATACACTAAAAAACGGAGAGTGTAAACCCTCCGTTCTAAATTAAATCAAGTTAAATCAAGTTTGTTTATCCACCACCTTGGAATCTACCGTCTTTCGGTGTGTACCAAACTTTTTGATGATGTATGCGGCCTAATAGATCTCGCATTTCATCAATCTCTTCTTGCAGTTCTGCAGCGTATACACTATCAGAATCCATTGCTACACTCATTGCGCGTCTTGATATTTTACCTTGTAGAGCACGTTCAATGAGTTCAATGTCTCGTACTGTAAGCTTAAATTTATCATTAGGTTTCATTACTCGTGCTCACCGTTACCTGCACGACCGCTGTATGCGTTAAACATATTAGGCTTGCGCTTCGCAGCTTCAAATGCTCCAACTGTTAAAACGATAGCTGCAATCAGCGCAGTGTGTACAATGACATTCATACCAGCATATGCCCATGTTCCTGTGGCAATAGTAAATGCGATTACCCACATCCATGCTAGCACTTGCATAATCATATGACGTACTGGTAGAGAAGGAATGTTACTTAACGGATTCTTTTCATAATCCATTACTAGGTTCCAGTTATTTAAAATAAAGTCTTTCATGATATAATCCTGTTAGTTCCTTACGTTGAAGCGGTAGCACGAATGCTACCGCTGTTTATTTTATTTCTTAGTGATTACAAAGTAAACTGCACCGCCAAGAGCGGCACCAATTACCCAAGAGAAACCTGATAGGAATGCTAATGAGCCGACCCATACTGTTGCTACTGAGAATACAGCTGGTACTACGAAAGCAATCATTGCTTTTTTGTTCCAACCATTGTCATAGTAGTATTCTCCATCTTCAGATGCTGAGAATAATTCCTCTACATTTAATTTGCCTTTCTTAAGCATGTAATAATCGACCATCATAATACCATAGATTGGAGCAAGTACTGCACCAAGAGTATTAACAAACCCGAAGATACCTAATTGTGAGATAGTTGATACCCACAATCCACCAATAATAAGTGCAAAACCTGATGTAATCAATCCGCCTAATTTAAAACTAATCTTAGATGGATATAGATTTGCAATATCATATGCAGGTGGGATAAAGTTGGCAACAATATTAATACCAACAGTTGCTACGAAGAACATAATCGCTGCGACAATAGTCAACGGCAATGAATCAACCATCGCAATAATATCAGTTGGACTTGTAATTGCTTCACCAGTAAGTGCAATCACACCTGAAGTAACGATAAGTGTGATTAATGAGAAGAAAGCAATATTCAATGGCAAGCCAATCAAATTACCTTTTTTCATTGCAGATTGTGTAGTAACATTACGAGAGAAGTCTCCGTAGTTAATTACGACAGCTGCGAAGTAAGCAATCATTGTTCCTACGATAGCTACAAATGCTGAGAAAGATGAACCTGCATAATCGCCTGTACCTTCAAAGATTGTACCCATTTCCGTAGTAAGTTCTGAACCCGCTTTTACCCAAATAGTTAGAGCCAAAGCAATCATTACTGCATAAACAAAAGGACCAGCGAAGTTCAAGAATTTGGTAATCCATGGAATACCTTTCCAAAACAAATACACTTGGAATGCCCATACGAATAGGAATGATACCCAATCGATGCTACTCATTCCTAGCAATACAGGTTCACCATTTCCACCTGCGAGTGCAGATATTAGTAGTGAAACTGCTGTAGATGCAAAATATGTTTGCGCACCATACCAAAAGATCGCTACAATTCCGCGTGCCACAGCAGGAAAGTTTGCACCTTTTACCCCCATTGAGGATCTTGCCATAACTGGAAAAGGAATACCGTACTTAACGCTTGGTTCACCCATCAAGTTTACTAACCACATCACAAAGAAACCGGCGAGCATGATGGCAGCAAATACTGTCCAACCGTTTAAGCCGAATGAGATGAATAGAGAGGCAGCTAGTGTATATCCAAATAAACTTTGAATATCATTTGACCACACATTAAAGATTTCGAACGCACCCCATGTGCGCTTGTTTTCTGGAATGGGAGCCAAATCTTCATTATATAGACTTGGGTCTTTGTTTTTTAACATTATTTTCTCCTTATATAAGTTAATGCCCAAGTACTATTCTAACATACTCGGGCAAAATGTCAATCTTTTATTATAACTCTATTGAGCAAGCTTCAACAATGTCTTCAATATTATAAGAAAGTTGTTCATCAAAGGCTTCATTATCTAAATCGTGATACAAATGCTCTGTTAATGCTCTACTAAAGCTCGCTGTAACGTTATCATTATGGATTAACCTCCAGCATGCTTCGTCTAACTTATATCCGCCACTCAAAAATACAACTTGTTTTACAGCATGATTATCTGTCAAATTCTCATATTGATTTGCAGTTTCAGGTGGAGTTAGCTTAAGGATGCATTGCCAATCTCTACCTTGTAACGTTTTCTCTAATCTTTCAGCTAAGAAATATTCTATAATAGCTTTATCTTTATGATCGATTGGAACTTCTGGTTCAATGATAGGCATCAAACCGTATTCCTGAACTGTGTGAGCTAACTTGAATTGTTGTTCAAGAACAGCGTCAATCATATCAACGCATGTAATAATACTGCGCATTTTTGTGCCGTATATTTTATTATCGTGTTCTACGGCGTATTGGCACATACCTCGAACATCAAAATCCTTAAGAGTACCGTTTTCTTTGCATCCGTCGTCAATCTTTAGAAATGTATCGATACCCATTTCACCCAAGATTTTAACCATCCCACGTTCTACCGTATCTTTATACAGGATTGCAGCCCAAATATTATCGCTATTAAAGGATGAGCTGTTAACCATTCTCATCCTCATTTGGTGAACTCTATTCATTTTATTTTCTTCTGTGTAGATACGCCCATAACGTTCTAACACACCGCCAGTTGAACCTCCGCTGTGATCCATTGCTGCGATAAATCTAGTCATCAGACTCTCCTTTATCTTTCTGGATGGTTTCTATTAGTTTACGCTGTTCGTTAATTAGCTGTTGTTGTCCTTCAAGTTCACGAAATTGTAAGTCGACTTCGTTAAGAACTTCAGGTACTGGAAATTTTACTACATTATCCATAATCTTTTACTCCATGTTTTTCAATATCGTTAAGCATCATT